>ERZ779919.180-NODE-180-length-36846-cov-26.3801_pt1 | contig 36846 bp, 31 predicted proteins | sample MGYA00511349_ERZ779919 | MGnify/ENA primary metagenome ERZ779919 (study PRJEB29588, sample SAMEA2147384) | human gut metagenome | biome: human gut; feature: human-associated habitat; material: faeces | place: Denmark | collected 2008/2010 ...
GGTAGACCTTTTAACGATTACCAGCAAACATACGAAGGAAAAATTATACGGATTTCCTGAAACTTTTTTGTAATACTCTGAATAACAGATGTGTTACAAAGCATGTTTTTATAACGGAGGACACCGGAGGAAAAAGACAGACACATTATAATATTCGCACGCGCGTATAAGGACGGAAAAAGGAAGGGACCCATACGAAAACAGCAGACGGAAAACAAGAAAAGACGGAAAAACGGAAGGCAAACTTGCAAACTTGCAAAACTTGCAGCATCTCCACACACACACGTGCGCGTACATTATAATATGAAAAAATAATAAAGCATAAAAAAGAGAGCGGAAGACAGACGGACGATACCGGAGAGAACTACAACGGAGGAAAGGATAACAGAATGCAAAAGGCGGAAAGGGAGATACGTGACAAGACTTCCGGTGGAAAAGAGCAGGAAAGCCTGACAAGGAGAAAATAAGAAAGCGGAAGACAAGGACTAGAACAAAACAAACACTGACCGTAAAGGACCGACTTCCTGAATCTGCGGCAACCACACACTTTAACCTTAATACAATTCACATAATTCTGCGGAAGACACGTATCCTGCATGCGAAAAACCTCCTAGCTACTTTAAACAAGGTACGTTACTAACATACAGGCCTCTATGTTAGTAACGTACAAGGTCACACATTACTAACCTTACGGAACACACGTTACTAACCCTTCGGAACACACAAACTATACAAAAGCACATAGCATCCCGTCCAATACCCAGATACTCCGTCAGAAAAGCTGCCGGCTGCTGTTCACCTACCGCTCATCGGTTACCATAACCTCCAGAAAGATTTTCTTCATCCCCCCATTACAAAAAAACAGGATAGAACCAGACCATTCACTACCTAGAACTAGGAAAAAAGATGGAAGCCAACACACCACTCCACCTCTTCCTCCACTCTACCCTTCACACTCTCATCGGATTGTATGTCATTACTTTACCAGGATATAATAATCCATCGCCATTATAATGTACGCATACGCGCAATCGCGCGCGCTCGTGTGTGTGTGTGTGTGGAAAGACTGCAAGTTGTGCAAGTTTGCAAGTTTCCCCCTTGCATCATCTCATAAAAGGAGCTGAAAAAACAAAAGAAACAACAAGAGAATAATCACCAAGAATTAAAATATCAACAACTTTCAGGCTCCTCGCTCCAGCTCCAAACAGACCTTATAAAAAATGGAGAATCAGCAAAACGAATTACATAAAAAACAATCACACATAAAATTATTGTCTTTCACACTTTGCTTTCTTTATATTGTAGCGATAGGCTCGACAAGCCAAAACAAAGTATATCGCACATTGTATCCATAGGATAATATATTGCTGACTGATTTCAGACATACTAGCTCCCATAGAATTTATCTTAACAAAGGCCAAAGTTCCGGGAGCCGCAGGAACCATATAATGAATCCATTGCCAATACCAAGGCATTAACTCCAGCGGATAAGAAACTCCGGACAGGAAAATCAATCCTACAGAGAAGAAAGCTACCAACAACAATGGAGCATCACTATCACTGAAAAATAACGAACAGGCCAATCCAAAGAAACTGGTAGCAAGAATATAAGGTATCATAAGTGCCACAATTTTCCACGGATATGCTAAATGAGGCAATTGGAAAACTAAAGGAAGAAGCCCCAACAAAAAGACAGAGAATAAAGCATAAAAGACTAAATAAGTAAATGATTTTCCTATCACTACGGATGCCATACGTAAAAAAGAAAGATCCCTTCCTTCAGGGCCTGCAAACATCAGTATATCTCCAGTTTCACGCTCTTTCCCACTCAACATGCTGATAACAAATATCAACGTCTGAAAAATAACAACCATCAAAACGGCAGGTATCAAATAAGTACCATAACCATCGGTATAATTATACAGGGCAGTACCTACCACATCGACAGACCTTGTTTGAACCACAGATTGTATATCATCCTGAGGTAGAAAAACCACTTGCTCGGGTCGGACATCATCATTCACAGCAAGCATGGCTCCAGCAGACGCTTCCTGCATGGAAGCAAAATAAAGGAAAGCCGTAGTGGTGCTGTACATAATATATATCGCTTCTTCACCACGCCCCACACGAGCGTCAAAATCCGCGGGAATGTAAACAATACCCACCACTTCATCATATTTCATCAATTCCTTAGCAGCAGGCAAATCAGCATTGTTTGTCAATACCCGTGCCTGCGGAGTGGCATCCAGCAAACGGATGTAACTGCGGCTTAACGGAGTGCGACTCATATCCACTACTGCCACCGGAGCATCGCGTACCACATTGGGAGCATACATATAGTTATAAAGTAATCCATACACAAAGATGCCACCGCTGAGTACCAATAAAATGGAATAGCGGGTACACATCACACGAAACTCGTGCCAAGATACAGCTAATATATTATTCAATATCGTCATATTTCCGACTGATTAAAGAGCGTTTCAAATGAGGTAACAACAATAAAGGAGGAATAAGGAACAACAGCAGACAGGCTACATTGCCCCACATATACGCATAACCATAGTTGCCATAAAGCAGATTCTGTCCAATCTCGACAAAGTGACGGACGGGGAAAAGATAAGAGGCATAGTACACCGGTGCAAACATGTGAAGCACCGGAAAGGTAACCCCGCCAAGGGTAGCGCCTAACGATCCTACCATGGAAACGATACTGATAATAATACTCAACGCAGGAAAAAGAGAGAACAGAAAAACCGCCAGCGCCTGCGTAGCAATGACCAATAGTGCCGAAGTAAGATTCAACGCCCAAAAACCACAATCCATCGGTATATGCATGGCACCAAAAAAGACATAGTTTGCCAGAATACTCATAACGATGAAGATAAAACTGTATGGAAGTAACTTGGCAGTGACCGCCACCCAGATATTCCCATCTGCCACTGCCAGCCAATTGGCTGAAGTATGGAATTTCCCTTCACTGCCAATGGAGTATGTAGTGACCAACAACAAGATAACTTGCAGAAAAACAAAGAAGAATGGCTGTGTAAGATAGACCGAATAATCCATATCAGGATTAAATAACGGATGATTCTGTGTGGTGACCGGTAACAGAAAAGATTCTATCTCTTCCTGATTTATACCCAATGCCACAGCATGAGTGACAATGGGAACTACCGAGATGCTTTTCAACAAACTTTGAAATGCTCCGTGAATCTCACTTCCCACACTCATCAATGCATAATGGTAATAATAAGTCAGAGCTGTTTCCTTACCATCCATCACCTTTGCTTCAAAACCAGACGGAATACTGAGGTATCCATAAATACTTTTCCGCTGCACATCTGCCCTGGCCTCCGCTTCATCGGCATAATGCCGAGTGATGCGGAAAGTGGGAACAGCCTCGGTCATACGAATTATCTCACGAGAAGTGGCTGTATTATCACCATCCACAACACCCACAGGCAGATTCTCCATCTGTCCGTTACCAAAAATTGTAGCCATAAAGAAGATAGAAAACAAAGGCAAGACGATACACGATGCAAAATAAATGCGCCGGGAAACCATACGGTCCAGTTCACGTTTCAATACCGCTATAAAAGGAGATTCTTTCATTCAAGTAGTTCATTTATATTTACCATTCACTGCAATCAGAATAACATAGCTATCCTTCTATCATTTCAATTCATCCAGATTTACCAAGACGGACATACCCGGTCTTAATCCCTCCATCGGCTCTACAGGCAGCGCATGAATTTCAAAAGTTTTCATATCGTATGTCCCCGTCTGCTTGGTAGAACGCCAAGTGGCAAAACTCCCCAACGGGCTGATGTAATTGATTTTAAATGCCTTGTTTTTTACATCAAGAGCCGGAATATCTCCCATAAAATTCTCGTTCATACGGAAATAAGGCATATAGTCCTCACGGACATTAAGCACTACATGACAATCATCCAATACTACCAGACTCATAATGGGAGTCCCCGCTCCTACCAGTTCTCCACGCTTGGGGTAGATGGTTGATATCTGTCCGTCTTCGGGAGCTGTGAGGCGGGCATCCATCAACAAGGCCTGAACCTCATTCACAGTGCCCCGAGCCGCATCCACCAAGGAGCGGGCACTCTCTTTATCCTCTTTCTGCGCTCCGTCCTTCACTAACAGGAATTGTTGATGCGCCGCCCGTTCGGCGGCAACAGCAGCTTTATACATGGCTTCCACTTCATCTTTCCGCTGGCTGGTGACCACGCTATCTTTGTAAAGCGCCTGAATACGGTCATACGTCACCGTGGCCAGTTGCAAGTCACTCTTTGACTTGTTCCACAATTCTTCTACCGAACGGACTATCTGCCGACGTGTACCGTCGTCTATTTTCTTGTTCTGAAATTTCGCAATATCTTCCAAGGCATTTACCTGCTGGAACTTCGCCCAAGCCTCAGGACTGTTAATCACAACCAAGGTGTCACCCATCTTTACATACTGTCCCTCCCGGACCAAAAAGGTATCAATTCTACCGGGAAGTTTTCCGGAAATCCGTATTTCAGTAGCTTCTATCTGCCCCTGCAATACAACCGGTTTATTGCTCATAGCTATAATCCCAATGGCAGACACCATAACAATGGCCACAAGAACAACGATAAAAGCGACTCCTAACTGTTTCTTCTCTTTTTCCATATTGTTTTCTTTTTTTATTATTTCCCGAATATAAAGTTCTCGGTTTGTCCGGTACGGCTATACTGCCAAAAACTTTCGGGCATTCCGCAAGTAGAGAGCAGAGATGCCAGTGCCACATCATATTTATAATAAGCCAGCAAAAAAGCAATCTGCACCTTGGACAACATCGTTTCCGCATCAATCACATCAGTAGAGGTAGCCATTCCTTCCTGAAAGGATTTTTTACGGATACGTACCAATTCACGACTCATCTCAATCGTGGTGTTGAGTGCGGCGACATCATCCTTTGCATTCTGAATTTCGCTATATAACTTGTCTACCAAAACACCCAATTCATTCTGAGCCTTTTCCCTTCCCAGTTGCAAAGTTTGTTTAGTAAGACGTGTCTGACGGATATTGGCTTCACGGTTCAGTCCGTCGAATATATTCCAAGTAAAACCCACTCCTACCAAAGTACGGGGCATCAGGTTTTTCGGAAGATTCTCTGCATAAAGTGTCTGCTTTCCAAACAATGCAATGGTAGGAATATATGCACTTTTACTGATTTTCAATTGATTATCTGCCATCGCCTCCTGTATTCGCAATTTACTTACTATATAGCTGCCGGTACTTACCAGATTCTTGAAATAAAGTTCATCGGGCAGATCATGGTTCATAAACAAAGGAGAACTGGGATTGATGGATATGGCGTCTTCCACATTCAACAAGACTTTCAAGGCATTTTGCGCCACATTCAAATCTTTCCGGGCAGATTCCAACTCACGTCTGGCCTCGTCCATAGTGACCTGAGCAAAGAGGCGTTCGGCCTTATTTATCATACCGTTCTCCTCCAGCTTCATGGCATTACGGTAATGTTTCTGCAAGCCTAAAAAGGTTTGCTCGCGTACATCCACCACTCTTTGCGCCAGACGCAAAGCATAATAAGTTTCCACCAACTCCGATTGCAAAGTAGCTCCCGCCTCTTCCCTACCTGCTTTGGCCAAATCTACCATACGGTTGCCGATACGGCTTGCAAAAATTCGTTTTCCGCCTGTAAAAAGCGGCCACATCACATTAGCATCTATGGTCGTCAGGTTACGTTCTAATAAAGGAAAAGTAAGGGTATGCGCACCTATATTATCAAGAATAGAAGAAATAAATTTATCATCGGGCACAATGGAATGTACAAAGTCTTTTGCCGGATCGGTAAATTGCCTTAAAGGTTCCTTGACCTCAATATGGTTGGACAAATGGACGTATGCACCCGATGCATTCAAAGACGGATACCAAAAAGCATTCATCTTTTGTCGCTCACTGCGTGCTATATCTACAGCCTTATCCGCCATTTGCAACGTGCGGCTGCCCTTGTTCATCAGGCTGGCAGATTGTTCCAATGTTAAAGATAATTCCCCGTTTTGAGCTGATAATGAAACCGGGAACAAAAGAACACATAAAAATATTTTATAATGCATACACTGTTTAGTTTCTGTTATGTTGTAATAAACAGAAAACCAAACAGATTGTTTGAACAGGATTATTTATTAAATAACTCGAAAGTGAATTTAAAACCAAAGGTATCAAATTGCCCGTTGATAGTGCTTACAAAAGCCCCCACATCAAATATATGTGTGCCGATGCCATAACCCAACTCGATATATGGATTAAGATGTGGCATGAACAGGATACCACCATACAAACGCTCCTGCTGGACTAATCCCAGCCAACGGTTTAAGGGTTTCAAGAAAATAAAAGGAGACTCATAGGTGAAATTCCCCCGCCAGTACTGACGTGAGGAGTTATACCAACGTCCGTCCAGCAATTGGAAAGTGCCACCAATATCATCATTCCATCCTTCGGGAAGATTACGACGGGCAAAGTTAGCAAAATCCACGAAATACATATCTTCCTGCTTGGTAAACATCCCCCCCCCAATGCGATAACCGATACTTCGGATTCCGCTCAGTTTCAAGTTTTGCTGTATATCAAACTCCCAACGTTCATGAGCACCCGTACTCTTGAATACACCTTTAATGCCCCGTTCATAATCCAGCATAAAAGTAGGCATACTGGAACCTACATTCATCTTCCGGCGACCGTTCATGTAATAATACATACCGGGAGTCCATTCAATACGTATACGAGGTGCAAAACTATTGTATTCTGATCTGATACCTCGCAATGCAGCCCAATCCTTATCAGGCAACGGCTTTTCAAGAATGACTTTCGAATTATTTATCAGATACCTCCAATGTACGGAAACACCTGCTTTAATAAACAAGCCGTTCACTATTTCTATATTATGGAACAGATTGAGATACACATCCTTGAAATAGTCCAATTCCAATTGGTCAAAATTAAAGGTACTATCGGGCAATTGCTTTAGCTGATCCAATACGACACTACTATATATGCGGTTACCGTTACCTACACTAACCTCAAAACTAGCCTGCTTTTCCGGCCAATATTGCCAATCGGCATCCGCTTTCACATAAAGTTCCTTATGTGTAAAATTATAACCTATCTGCGGACTGATTCTAAGTATACGTCCATCATGAAAAAGCCGACTGTATTTAAACTTCTGCTTATACGAAAAGCCCCTGCTGTGGCTATAATCCAACAGCACCGGATTAATAAGTGGAGAACAATGCACACTCCCCATACTGGACAAATTCACATTGTAACTACTGATAAGCATGTCACCCAACTCCCCCCAAAACTCCAAATGTTCATTCTTCTTTTTTTTCGGTACGCGTAAAAGCGTATCCTGACGTAAAGCATAACTTCTATACAAAGAATCCTCCAAAGCGGACAGCGGAATGGGACGCAGCTCATTGAACTTTTCCTTATCTGTTATCAGCTGTTCCGAGTCACAAGTCAGCTTATAGGATTCCGTCAGGTCATGGCGATGCTTCTTTTGAGATTTACGCCGGGCGGCTCCTTCATAAAATTTAATTTCATTGTATTTCAACCAGGCTCCCATATCCATTTCCAGATGGTTACCTATAAACTTAAAAACAAGATTCAAATCAAACTGCACCGGCAGAAACTCCACATCGCCCTCCTCTCCCATCTTGACACGGACCTTGAAGCGGATCACATCATAAACGCCTTCAATATAAAGTTCACGAATAGTCCATATCTGATCACTAACCCACATATATCCACTGACCAACTGTGTACCACGGAATTTGGGAATAATAAGTATTTTATACCGCTGGCAATCGGGAGGACCGGCTATAGAATCCAATAAATAATGATAATATCTGCTAGATTTCTTATCCAAAGGAGAAAGAAGTTTATCGGACATCAATGAAGAAGAATAGATATTCATGTTCAAATAATCCATCACATCCGTTATCTGTCCCCTGTTACGTGGAAATGTAGTGGATACCGCTTTTATCTTACGGTCGTATATATCAGGGGCCGTATAATGCAGCTCACTAAGAGATTCCATAAGGTAATCATTGATGTGTTTTTCGAAACGAAACATGGACGGTACATAGCGGATAAGGTGATTGCGCTTATGTACCTTTACTTTTCCTTTTATATATAAATCAGCCTTATACTCATCAATGATACGGGAATAGAACGGCGAAAACTGGAAAATACACTGAAGAATGGAATCGGACACCATCGGCTTGTCGGGCATATCAACCTTTTCCCTCTTAGCCTGAACAGCTAAAGGTAACAAAAGACAAAATATAATCAACCTGACAATCCGTATATAGTGCATCAATGTACTTTCTTTTCATTGTTTGAAGAGCAAATATAAACAAAAACCAACAGGCTGACGCATGATAATACTTAATTAACATCCTTAACAGAAATGAAAAATGATTAGCGATATAGCGAATTATTAATCAAAAAGCAGTATTTTTGCAGCCAACAACCAGTAAAAGAAAGACAACATGTCCAAAATGAGATTTTTTGCTCTACAGGAGTTAGCCAACAGACGCCCTGTTAAAGTTGACTACCCCTCTGAAAAGTTAGCTGATTATTACGGCAACCACGTATTCGACCGTAAAAAAATGCAGGAATATCTGCCTAGTGAGGCTTATAAAGCAGTAATAAACGCAATCGAGAAAGGTACCCCTATCAATCGTGAAATGGCCGACATGATAGCCAATGGCATGAAGAATTGGGCAAAGACCTTTAATGTTACCCACTACACTCATTGGTTCCAGCCTCTGACTGACGGAACTGCCGAAAAGCACGACGGCTTTATTGAATTCGGTGACGACGGTAATGTTATAGAACGCTTCTCGGGCAAACTGCTTATCCAACAGGAACCGGATGCGTCCAGTTTTCCCAACGGCGGTATCCGGAACACATTTGAAGCACGTGGCTATACGGCATGGGATGTTTCTTCTCCGGCTTTCATTGTAGACAGCACACTTTGTATTCCTACTATCTTCATCTCTTATACAGGCGAAGCACTCGACTACAAAACTCCTTTGTTGAAGGCATTAGGTGCTGTAGACAAAGCGGCAACTGAGGTTTGCAGAATGTTCGATCCAAACGTAAAACGCGTATTCGCCAATCTGGGTTGGGAACAAGAATACTTTTTAGTGGATACCGCACTATATAATGCACGTCCGGATCTTTGCCTGACCGGACGCACCTTGATGGGACACTCGTCTGCCAAGGACCAGCAGCTAGACGACCACTACTTCGGTTCCATCCCTCCACGTGTAACCAGTTTTATGAAAGAATTGGAACTGGAATGTCACAAACTAGGGATTCCGGTAAAAACACGGCATAACGAAGTGGCTCCCAACCAATTTGAGCTAGCTCCTATTTTTGAAGATGTAAATCTGGCCAACGACCATAACCAGCTGGTAATGGACCTGATGAAACGTATCGCTTCCAAACACAATTTTACTGTACTGCTCCACGAAAAACCATTCAAAGGAGTAAACGGATCGGGCAAACACAACAACTGGTCACTTTGTACAGACACAGGTATCAATTTGTTCTCTCCTGCCAAGACTGCGGAAGGAAATATGCTTTTCCTGACTTTCATAGTCAACGTACTGATGATGGTCTATAAAAACCAGGATTTACTACGTGCCTCTATTGTCAGTGCCGGAAACAGCCATCGCCTAGGAGCAAATGAAGCCCCCCCCGCTATTCTGTCTATTTTCCTAGGACGTCATCTTTCCCATATGTTGGACGAAGTAGTGGCACGTCTGAATGACGCCGAACTGACCCCTGATGAAAAGAAAGCATTGCAATTGGGTATCGGGCGCATACCTGCCATATTGCAAGACAATACAGACCGTAACCGTACCTCTCCTTTTGCCTTCACCGGAAACCGTTTTGAATTCCGTGCTGCAGGCTCATCTGCCAACTGTGCCGCATCAATGATTGTGATCAATGCCGCTATGGCACACCAGTTGAATGAGTTCAAGACCCAGATAGATAAATTAGTAAACGGAGGGATGGAACAGGAAGAAGCTCTGTATAAGGTATTAAAAGAAACCATCATCGCTTCACAAAACATCCGTTTTGAAGGTGACGGCTACTCGGAAGAATGGAAAGCAGAAGCCGCACGACGCGGATTGACCAATATCTGCCATGTACCCGAAGCCATCCTGAAGTTCAACGATGAGCAATCTCGTGCAGTACTGATAGGCGAAAAAATATTCAATGAAAATGAATTGTTCTGTCGTATAGAAGTGGAACTGGAAAAGTTTACTAAAAAGGTCCAGATTGAAAGTCGTGTACTAGGCGATCTAGCTATCAATCATATTGTTCCCACAGCTGTAATTTATCAGAACAGACTATTAGAAAATCTTCGTGGTCTGAAAGAGATATTCTCCACCGAAGAATACGAAGAGCTGACCGAAGACCGGAAGAATTTGGTACGTGAAATTCAAAACCGCATACTTGCTATTAAAAAAGCCGTGCACAACATGACAGAAGCCCGAAAAGTAGCAAATCATTTGGGAAGCCAAGTAGAGAAAGCCTTCAGTTACGAGGAACAAGTGCGTCCATATCTGAAAGAAATCCGCGACCATATTGACCATTTGGAACTAGAAATAGACGATGAGATTTGGCCATTACCTAAATATCGTGAATTACTGTTCACCAAATAAAATTTCACAAAAAAAGAAAGGATAGGAGATAAGAACCTATCCTTTTGTTATTTTTTGAAGATAAATTAAGGCATTAAGGAACAAATGGACACTTGATAAATAAGCTATAACAAAATGTTATAATTATATATTTTCTGCTTGTGTCAACTTAAATTTATAAAGTTATATAACATAATATTATAGTCTATCTTTTCTTTGTATTTATTTGCATATTTAACTTTTTATCGTTATATTGCAAAAGAATCAAAGAAAAGGAGGCTGTATGAAAAAGTCAATGAATTTTCTAGAGTTTATACAGATTGTAAAGGATGAAAATGCTTGTTATGATCTGTACGAACAATGGAAATGGGGTGACAAAGTTGTTTCTCCATTTGATCCCACCTCCAAGGTTTATAAGTGTAAGAACCATAAGTATAAATGCAAGAATACAAACAGGTATTTCACGGTAAAAACAGGAACGTGTTTTGCAAACAGTAAGATTCCTTTTACTAAATGGTTCTATGTTATGTGGTTATTTGCTCAAGGGAAAAGAGGCATATCTTCCTATCAGGTATCTAGAGATATTGATGTTTCTCAAAAGACCGCATGGCGTATGTTACATAAGATACGTAAGGCTATGACAGGAGAAAACGACTACTATCTTGAAGGAGAAGTTGAGATTGATGAATCATTTGCAGGTGGAAAAAATGCAAACCGACATAAGGATAAAAAAGTGGAGAGATGTCAGGGGAGAAGTTTTAAAGACAAAGTTCCTGTTTTTGGACTAATAGGCAGAAATGGGGATTTGGTTGCCAAAGTAGTAAGCGGAACAGGTTCATCCAAGCTGCTTCCAATTATAAGAAAGTATGTTGAAGAAGGAAGTACAATATATACTGATGGATGGGATTATGGCGAAGTATCCGAAATGTACAACCAAATATCTGTAGATCACGGGCATAAATATTATGGTATTACTTATTACAATGATAATAAAGAAACGGTGATGATTACTACCAATACGATAGAAAACGCTTGGTCTGTTTTCAAGAGGATATACGCCACATATTATCATATAAGCAAGAAATATATGCAACGCTATGTAGATGAATTTGTCTTTAGATTTAATACCAGAAAACTTAGCGATTCTGACAGATTTAGATTACTTTTGCAATACTTAGATATAGGAGATTACAAATATGCAGGATGATAAGAAAGAAAAGCCAAAGGACGAAAAGAAAAAGAAGAATAAATACATCGTAAAAGATGGAGATGGGAACATCATGGATGTGGAAGTTCCTGAATCATGGATAAAGATTTTGGAAGCAATGAATAAGGGGGAAAAGAAAAAATGAATACCTTTTCTGAAAAATTATGGTAGTAATATAGAATATAACCCGAAGTTTTTAGGTAAAATAAAAAAAGGCACTGGAATTTCAGTGCCCTACTCCACGACCGTCTTGCGTCATTGCTTATTTATTATCTAATAAATTACCAAATATTCCTCGTACAATTAGTACAAATAGCAATGCAAATATTAAATTCATACTATTTTATATTTATTATTAGTATCGTTAAAAATCATTATCTGTTGTCATACTCAATTTGAATCCTTCAGATATTATTTGAAATGTTAAAAATATAAAATCATACTCCTTGAATTGTTCAATGGCTCTTTTCAGGCATTCTATATCATTTGATTGTTTGTATTCAAATAGATGTTGCTCTATAATGTTTGGTATATAATTGTACCCTTTAATCATTTTCGGACTATTATTAAATAAATGATAGGGAATCCATGAAGTACTTCCTATATTTTTTTCAAACCAAATAACCTTATCTTTTAATGGTTCTATATTATAAAGAAACTTTTTATCCTTTACCCGTATAGTCATATTGAAGTCTATAATCCTTTCTCTTTTGAGATATGGAGTTATATTATTATCTATAATTTTCGTTTTCACTATAATTGTACCAGTTGAAAAATCTTCATACTTAACCTCATTATTATAATCTTTAAGAAAATTACCCAGCCATAGTTTTGCATTATTGAATAATATTTCTTTGCTCAATTCGCATTCTATTGTATCTCCAAATATAAAATAACCTTCGCTGTTTATTGTGTATTTATTAGCTAATGCTTGTTTAATAATAAGGATAGAATCAGCAGAACTATTTTGTTCATTTGAGTGTAATTCTGTCTGTGCTTTAACTAAGGATAATGAGCACCCAATAAAAATAACTAGAAGCAGGATAAGTTTTTTCATTTTTTATAATAAATTATAGTATTATGTTTACATCTTGCAATTTGTGGACAAAAATATAAACTTATCATCAAATTCCATTGAATCTAAGTTATATTTATGTAATATTAACTACTAATCATTGATATGTATTTTATATTTTTACATTTGTAATAGTTAATATATATATCTTTATGGTTAAAAACATCTCAAATAAAAGAACATGATATATATTTATATATATTTGCTAAATAATTAAATGTAATATGACTCATTTGCAGAATAAATCAGACATATTAATGGAAGCAGCAAAATTATCTCATGATAAAGGATTTTATCCTGCTGTAGCTCACAATTCATATTATTGTTGCTTTCAGTTATTGAAACATATTTGGTTGCACTCTATAAAAAGAACAGAATACGATTTGAGAATTAAATGTAAATCAGAAAGCAAAGGAAGTCATGAAGTGTTAATTAATGAAATTGGCAAATATATAAAAGGATTTTCTTTCTCTGATTATAGAATATTTAATGCAAATATTGGACAGTTAAAAGAATTAAGAGTTAATGCAGATTACAAAGACGAATTATTTGATAAGACAAAGAGTTATAACTCTATTGCATTATCTAATAAAATAATACTAATATTAAAAAGATACTAAAATGGATTCAACTTTATTTGTAATAACGAAACTTACAGAACTCATCAAGTTGTTTACTAATCTTAGAGTTAGATATGAGTTTAAAAAAGAGTCTATTGTTCACTTAATAGAGGTTTATCCAAAAGAGGTCTATCAATCAAATGAAGATTATATCTCTTGGGAAAGTAAATTGTATGATAAGTTTACAGAACAATACCCTTTAGAAAATATTTGTTTTATATCGGAAGATGCTTTTGTTAAAGTTGAAAACCCAATTTTTGTGAGTGAAGGATTAAATTATGCACCTTTTTCGTCATTACCACAAGAAACTATATCCTTTAAAATGGAAAATGTGTTATCTTCATCAATGGCGGTTGACTATAACCATGATCTAAAACAAATTTTAATGGAATCTGTTAAAGTTAATGATGTAAATTTAGTGTATCAATATTCTCAAGCTGCATAAATTATGGCAAATAATGATTCTGGATTTAAAATAAAAAATTTACTGCTTGTTAAAAGCAGTTTTTTGAGATCTAATGACGTAAAATTTGAAAAAGATGTAATATCTGATTTGAATATAGGTGTTGAAGTATCAGTAGAAAAAAATATCATAACGGTAGCTGAAACGGTCTATTTTACTCAAAAGTATAACGATGTCGAACAAGTGAATATAGAAGTTAAAATGGTTGGTATTTTTGAGTGTATTGGAGAAACATTACTAAAAGATTATGAAGAATTTGGTCGGATAAATGGAGCTGCTATTATTTTCCCTTATATACGAGAACATATTACAACCCTTTCTTTAAAAGCTGGTATCGGTGTGATAATTATACCTCCAATTAATTTTGTAAAAAATAACAAATAAAACTTATTAATAAAGTAACAATTTTCTGATTATTAGGGAAAAGACACAGAATATCTAGTAGAAATAATACACACTTCATCAATAATTAAGCGAAAAATGATTTTTAAAAAAAGGGAGCATAACCACACTCCCTTTTTTGTTATCTTAGCAACTTGAAATATGGAACAAGTATAACCATTTGTTATAACGATTTGTAATGGTGTCAATTTGTTCCTTAATACCTAAATTAATAATATATCTTTCTTTTTTCTTCTGATTACTTCGTCCTTTTATTTTTTCTTCTTATATTTGTGCTCTATAACACGGTTTTATAGCACGTTTATGGTTAGAAAAGAATTATCAGAAACTGAGATTGCTGAAAGTATACCAGACTTATGGCAACCTTTAACACAGGAACAAAGAGAGTTCTTGGCTCAGAACTTTACGATACAGAAGTATAAAAAGAATGAGACGATATACTGCGAAGGAGAAACTCCGATGCACCTTATGTGTCTTCTTAGTGGAAAAGTAAAAATCTACAAAGAAGGTGTGGGAGGACGTAGCCAGATTATCCGCGTATTAAAGACGAAAGAATATTTCGCATACCGAGCTTTTTTTGCCGAAGGGAACTTCGTGACAGCTGCTTCCGCTTTCGAGCCTTGCACTATCTGCCTTATTCCCATGCCGGCCATTATGAAACTGATAAAAGACAACTCTGAATTAGCTTTGTTCTTTATCCGCCAACTTTCTATAGATTTGGGAATTTCTGATGAAAGAACCGTAAATCTTACGCAAAAACATATTCGTGGACGATTGGCGGAATCTCTGTTATTTTTGAAAGATACTTATGGAGTAGAAGAAGATGAATCTACACTAAGCATTTACCTTTCACGAGAAGATTTGGCAAACTTATCAAATATGACTACTTCGAACGCAATCCGTACGCTTTCTAACTTTGCAACTGAAAAACTGATTACCATCGACGGTAGAAAAATTAAAATCATTGATGAAGAGAAACTAAAAAAAATCAGCAAAATAGGATAAAATCTAATATCAATTCATACTTCACACACACAGGCGTCCGTTTTTCCATAACAGACGCCTGTTTTTTTCTCTACTTACAAAACCTTTTTCAGCACCAGCTGTTATTAAAGAAACTAAAACCAAGAAACTATGAGTAAAGGTAAATTATGGGGAATCATCCTCCTTATTTTATTTGTGCTGGGATTCGGTATCTGGCTTTATACCAGTTCTGACGTAAAAAAAGATGTAGACCAGGAAGGCATAGGTGTGTTAGACGACATGACTATACCCGCTGTGGACTAAATAATAATAAACACTAACTTAAACTTTACATTATGGCTAAAGAATCTGTGAATATCCTGAAGGATAAAATTGACATTGTGGACTTATTGGCTCAGCTGAATGCAGCTCTGTCCGAAGAATGGTTGGCTTTCTACCAATACTGGGTAGGTTCATTCGTAGTAGAAGGCGCTATGCGCGGTGATGTACAACGCGAGTTTCAAGAACATGCAGCCGAGGAATATAACCATGCAAAATTATTGGCCGACCGTATCATTGAATTGGAAGGCGTACCCGTACTTGACCCTAAACAATGGTTTGATTTAGCTCGCTGCAAATATGATGCGCCCGTAGATTTCGGTTCGGAAATCTTGTTGAAACAAAATGTAGAATCCGAACGTTGTGCCATCTACCGCTATCAGCAAATTGCTGAATTCACAAACGGAATTGACTTCACCACTTGTGATATTGCCAAACATATTATGGCAGAAGAAGAAGACCATGAACAAGATTTGCAAGATTACTTAAATGATATAGCCCGCATGAAGGCTTATATTCTAAAAAAATAATCCACATCTGCTTCTATTCTTTTTTCTGTTTTGACGGAGAAAGAAAGGTAAGGCCGGTTTCTACTGCAAAAACCGACCTTATTTTATACTATTCATGCAAGTTGCCCCATAGTCCAAATAAATTAACCCATCTTACCTGTGAATCCCCAACGAATAACATTTATAACACTTGGCGGATTCTTACCAGTTTGGTCAATAGCCCTTCCAGCAAATCCAGTTTCAACATATTCGCTCCGTCACTCTTAGCGACAGAAGGGTCTTCGTGGGTTTCCATAAACAAACCGTCCACTCCTACCGCTATGCCAGCCTTGGCTACCGTTTCAATAAGCTGCGGCATACCACCTGTCACACCGGCAGTCTGATTAGGTTGTTGCAAAGAATGTGTCACATCCAGAATTACAGGAAAACCTAAAGTCTGCATTTCCGGAATACCCCGATAATCTACAATCAAATCCTGATACCCGAAAGTCGTTCCCCGCTCGGTCAGCATAACCTGATCATTACCCGCCTCCACCACTTTGTCAGCAGCAAAACGCATGGCGCCAGGTGATAAAAATTGTCCTTTCTTGATGTTGACAATCTTTCCGGTATGAGCTGCCGCCAGCAGCAAATCAGTCTGGCGACAAAGGAAAGCAGGAATCTGCAACACATCCACATATTCAGCGGCCATAGCAGCTTCTCCAGCACTATGAATATCGGTTACCACAGGAATTCCAAAAGTTTCCCGTACTTTACGAAGTACTTTCAAGGCCTTTTCATCACCTATTCCTGTAAACGAATCCAAACGGGAACGGTTAGCCTTACGATAAGATCCTTTAAACACATAGGGAATACCCAGTTTATCTGTTATTTTCACAATACGATCTGCTATTCGGAGAGCCATTTCCTCTCCTTCGATCACACAAGGACCAGCCAGTAAAAAGAAATTATCTGTCTTTCTTAAATCTGAAATTGTCATTATCTTACGTCTATTCATTGAGATATCTACTCTGCCTCTATCCTTAAAGCAAGAAATGGATATCTATAGTTTTTAATTAGGGATAATCAAAGTTATAGCTTCCGGCTGGATCGTAATTTCCAAAGGAAAATGGCGGTCTAAAATACGCCCGTCCAAACTGACAGAAGCATTCTGCGCACGTAGTACTTTTACTTTCCGTGTACGATAAGGTTTCACCATTTTATGATTTAAAATACGTCCCTGCAACAGCATCCACATACCCGAGAAAAGTTGAATTAACTCCGGACGATAAATAACCGACACATCCAACCAGCCATTATAAGGAACTGCACTAGGTGTCAAACCGTATCCACGGGCACTTCCCACACATACCGTCATGATACGTCCACGAATATGTTCGCCATTGATACAAAGATGTGTACGGTACAATTTACGTTCAAACAGCAACAGGAACATGGAAGCGGCAAAAGACAACTCACGTATTCCCCAAAAACGGCGGGTACCATCTGAGATCTGTACAATACGCGCACCTAAACCTATATATATGGCATTCAGGAAATAGCGGGAGGTGTGCTTCTCTCCATCAAAATAATTACAACGCCCCACATCAATTTTCCTCAGACGACGATTGATAATCCAATCTACCGCTGCTTTATAATTATCTTCATCCAACCCCCAATATTTGGCAAAGTCATTACCAATACCATTAGGAATGATTCCAAAAGCGATATTTGTCTTATCCTCCACCATAGAAGTCATAATACCGTTAATAGCATCATTGATCGCTCCGTCTCCACCTACAATCACAATGGTTCGATAACCATTATTAGCCAAGGTACGGGCGAGTCGTTCCACCGATCCAAAACCTTCGGACTGTACGTAGTCAAAAACCACCTTACGGTTTTCCATATAGCTACGTATCTCATTCCAACGCTTCTGAGTCTTACGGCTTCCGGCTTTCGGATTATAAATAATCCCCCATCTGTTTGGTTCTACAGCCATAACATTTAGTTTTTAGTGTGTAACAAATTAATGATTTTTTCCACCTTATCTTCCATAGGCAGGCAAGCATCCAGCCAATGTATAGTGAACCCTCGCCGCTCCATGCCCCGGAACCAGGTCATCTGCCGTTTGGCAAATTGATGGATAGCTATTTCCAATTGATGAAACATTTCATTGAAAGAAAGTTTACCCAAGACATATAAAGTCAAATACTTATATTCCAATCCGTAATAAATCAAATCCTCGGAAGAAATACCACTATCCAACAAAGCCTTCACTTCGTTTACCATCCCTTCATCCAAACGCTGCTTCAAACGGTGGGATATTTTTTCACGACGTAACTCACGAGCTATATCTACTCCAATGATCAAACTATGAATTTGCGGGAACTCACGGTATTCCGCTGATTGGTGCTTGTAATACTCTTCTATTTCAATGGCCCGGATAGCCCGCTTTACAGTATCTACGTCCGTAGAGTTATGAAGTTTCCTGTAAGTTGACAACAACCGGGTGAGTTCCGCTAATGATTTATCTGCTAACGAGTCCCTAAGTTTGGGATTCTCTGGAACAGGAAGCAGCCTATATCCCTTCAACACGGATTCAAGATACATCCCCGTACCTCCGCATAATATAGGAAGTTTGTCTTTCCATCTCACTTGATCATAAGCATTCAAAAAATCACGTTGAAATTCAAATACATTATATTTATATCCGGGGTCTACAATGTCTATCAGATGGTAAGGTATTTGCTGTCCATTCACGACATAGTCTTCCAAATCCTTTCCCGTACCTAAATCCATCCGGCGATATACCTGCCGGCTATCTCCACTGATAATTTCGGTATCCAACTTGTAAGCTAAAGCCGCTGCCAAAGGAGTCTTTCCTGAAGCGGTAGGTCCTAATATCGTTATCAAATCGTACTTTTCCATCCTAAGTTTTTGTAACAGTCGCACAAAGATAACGAAAATGTGCAACTTAGCACGCAAAACTACATAAAAAAAAGCCGTCCGAATTACTTCAGACGGCTTTCGCTATATGGTTTTTAACTGATTAGCAGTTTACAGAAGCCATGTGAGCAATCAAATCCAATACTTTGTTAGAGTAACCGATTTCGTTGTCATACCAAGAAACCACCTTAACAAAAGTATCAGTCAAAGCGATACCAGCTTTAGCATCGAAGATAGAAGTACGAGTATCACCCAAGAAGTCAGAAGAAACAACTGCATCTTCAGTGTAACCCAATACGCCAGCCAATTCACCTTCAGAAGCTTCTTTCATAGCTGCACAGATTTCAGCATATGTAGCCGGTTTAGCCAAGTTAACTGTCAAGTCAACTACAGAAACATCCAAAGTCGGAACACGCATTGACATACCAGTCAATTTACCGTTCAATTCAGGAATAACTTTACCTACAGCTTTAGCAGCACCGGTAGATGAAGGGATAATGTTACCAGAAGCAGCACGACCACCTCTCCAGTCTTTCATAGAAGGACCGTCAACTGTTTTCTGAGTAGCTGTTGTAGAGTGAACTGTAGTCATCAAACCGTCAGTGATACCCCATTTGTCATTCAATACCTTAGCGATAGGAGCCAAACAGTTAGTAGTACAAGAAGCGTTAGAAACGAACTGAGTACCTTTAACATAAGTCTTTTCGTTTACACCGCAAACGAACATCGGAGTATCATCTTTAGAAGGAGCTGACATAACTACATATTTAGCACCAGCTTCAATATGAGCCTGAGCTTTTTCTTTAGTCAAGAACAAACCAGTAGATTCAACTACGTATTCAGCACCGATTGCATCCCACTTCAAGTCAGCCGGATTTCTTTCAGCTGTTACGCGGATTGCATTGCCGTTCACGATCAATTTGCTATTTTCTACGTCAGCTTCGATAGTACCGTCAAATTGTCCGTGCATAGTGTCATACTTCAACATATATGCTAAGTAATCAACCGGGCAAAGGTCATTGATACCTACGATCTGAATATCGTTTCTTTTCTGAGCTGCACGGAATACAAAACGGCCGATACGACCAAATCCGTTAATACCTACTTTAATCATTTTGTTTAAATTTTAAAGGTTTTATAATATAGCTTTTAAACACTCTACGTTGGAATGTTGTTAAACGTTTAGTATTTATTTCCTAAACGCGGTGCAAAAATAAGAATTTGTTTTTATATTCGCACATAAATTCATATTAAAATAAAAAAAAATGGGAAAAAGCAGCTTCTTGCAAGATTTTAAGGCGTTCGCAATGCGCGGAAACGTCATTGACATGGCAGTCGGTGTCATCATCGGCGGAGCCTTCGGTAAAATAGTATCTTCCATTGTGGCCGATGTCATCATGCCTCCCATCGGATTGCTGGTAGGTGGCGTGAACTTTACAGATTTGAAACTACAATTAAAGCCGGCCGAAGTAGTGGATGGAGTTGAAAAAGCTGCCGTAACGTTGAATTATGGCAACTTCCTACAAGCTACTTTCGACTTTATCATCATTGCTTTTTCTATATTCTTATTTATAAGATTACTTGCCAAGCTGAATCGCAAGAAAGAAGAAGTTCCTGCTCCCGCCGCCCCACCTGCCCCTAGCAAGGAAGAGGTATTACTTACAGAAATCCGTGACTTGTTGAAGGAACAGGCTGGCAAAAAATAAAATATTATCCACACAAAAAACGGGCTGCCCTCAAATGCTTGTCGGACAGCCCGTGATTTATATACCAGCCGACATTTCCTAAACATTCCAATCTTTTTTTTGCATATTTTTCCACAAGGGAGCAGGAAGAACAAAGTTTTTCCAATTCAATTATAAAAAGCCTCAACAGCATGACGGATTTTTATTTTTTCTGAGTATCTTTGCGGCACGAAATCATTTACATATCTTAATATATATGCAAGAAAAGATCATTATTCTCGACTTCGGTTCACAAACCACACAGCTCATAGCCCGTCGCGTTCGCGAACTGAATACTTATTGCGAGATTGTGCCTTACAACAAATTTCCACACAATGATCCGTCCATAATCGGCGTTATCCTTTCGGGAAGCCCTTTCTCGGTGTATGATGAAAGCGCCTTTAAAGTCGATTTGAGTGACATTCGCGGAAAGTATCCTATTTTGGGTATCTGCTATGGTGCACAGTTCATGTCTTATACAAACGGTGGGAAAGTGGAGCCGGCCGGCACACGTGAATACGGACGTGCACACCTTTCCACTTTCGACCAAGAGAACCCACTATTGAAGAACGTCCGTGAACACTCACAAGTATGGATGAGCCACGGAGATACCATCACTGCCATTCCGGAGAATTTCAAAATTATCGCTTCAACAGATAAAGTAGCCATCGCTGCTTATCAAATAAAGGAAGAGAAAGTATGGGGAGTACAGTTCCACCCGGAAGTGTTCCACAGTGAAGACGGAACCCAGCTTCTGAAAAATTTTGTAGTCGACATTTGCGGGGGGAAACAGGACTGGAGCGCTGCCTCTTTCATTGAAACGACTGTAGCCGAACTGAAAGCGCAACTGGGAAATGACAAAGTAGTACTGGGGCTGAGTGGCGGAGTAGACTCATCTGTGGCAGCCGTATTATTAAATAAAGCGATAGGCAAGAATCTTACCTGCATTTTTGTAGATCACGGCATGCTGCGTAAGAACGAATTCAAAAATGTACTCCATGATTATGAATGTCTCGGACTGAATGTAATCGGAGTGGATGCCAGCCAAAAATTCTTCAGTGAACTGGCAGGTGTGGAAGAACCTGAGAAGAAGCGTAAGATTATCGGCAAAGGTTTTATTGACGTATTCGATGAAGAAGCTCATAAAATTAAAGATGTGAAATGGCTGGCACAAGGTACCATTTATCCTGACTGTATCGAGTCATTAAGTATCACCGGCACTGTAATCAAAAGTCATCACAACGTAGGTGGACTGCCCGAAAAAATGAATTTGAAACTATGCGAGCCTCTGCGTCTGCTATTCAAGGATGAAGTACGCCACGTAGGTCGTGAACTAGGTATGCCGGAACATCTGATTACACGCCATCCATTCCCCGGACCAGGACTTGCGGTACGTATTTTGGGTGATATCACTCCTGAGAAAGTACGTATTCTGCAAGACGCCGATGATATCTATATCCAAGGATTGAGAGACTGGAAAGTGAAAGACTCGGACGGAAACGAAACATCCCTTTACCACCAAGTATGGCAGGCAGGCGTAATCTTGCTACCCGTACAAAGTGTGGGAGTAATGGGGGACGAACGTACATACGAACGTGCCGTTGCCCTACGTGCCGTAACCAGTACGGATGCCATGACCGCCGACTGGGCTCATCTTCCCTATGAATTTATGGCTAAGGTTTCAAACGACATAATCAATAAAGTAAAAGGTGTAAACCGCGTATGCTATGATATCTCGTCCAAACCGCCTGCCACAATTGAGTGGGAATAATAGACAACCAACTAATAACTTAAAAACAACATAACGGAATGAAACAAGATATGATTGTTATCTTGGATTTGGGAAGCACCGAAAACACCGTGCTTGCCAGAGCCATTCGTGCTTTGGGTGTATATAGTGAAATTTACCCGCACGATATCACAGCCGCTGAGCTGACAGCATTGCCCAATGTAAAGGGTGTCATTATCAATGGCGGTCCCAACCATGTAATTGACGGAGTGGATATTGACGTGCTTCCCGAGATTTACAAAGCAGGGATCCCCGTAATGGCTGCCGGTCATGACAAAGCATGTTGCGAAGTGAAGCTTCCCCAACTGACGGATGATGTGGAAACAATAAAGAATGCTGTACAATCGTTTGTTTTTGATACCTGCAAGGCAGAGGCTAACTGGAATATGACAAACTTTGTCAATGACCAGATTGAATTGATCCGCCGCCAGGTAGGCGACAAGAAAGTATTATTGGCACTTTCCGGAGGTGTAGACAGTTCTGTAGTAGCAGCCCTGTTGCTGAAAGCCATCGGCAATAATCTGGTCTGCGTACATGTGAACCATGGATTAATGCGCAAAGGTGAATCGGAAGCAGTAATTGAAGTTTTCAAAAATCAGTTGAACGCTAATTTGATTTACGTGGATGCTACAGACCGGTTCCTGAGTAAACTGGAAAATGTAGCTGATCCGGAGCAGAAACGCAAGATTATCGGTGGTGAATTTATTCGTGTGTTCGAAGAGGAAGCCCGTAAGCTAAATGGAATCGACTTTTTGGGACAAGGTACAATTTATCCTGATATCGTAGAAAGTGGTACTAAAACAGCCAAAATGGTTAAATCCCATCACAATGTAGGTGGCTTACCCGAGGATTTACAGTTTGAATTAGTAGAACCTTTACGCCAGTTGTTCAAAGACGAAGTCCGTGCCTGCGGAGTGGAACTTGGTTTACCATACGACATGGTCTACCGTCAGCCGTTCCCTGGTCCTGGTTTGGGAGTGCGCTGTTTGGGGGCTATCACTCGTGACCGCCTGGAAGCTGTTCGCGAATCGGACGCCATCTTGCGTGAAGAATTCCAACTGGCAGGCTTGGACAAGAAAGTATGGCAATATTTCACCGTAGTACCCGATTTCAAATCAGTAGGCGTGCGTGACAATGCCCGTTCATTTGACTGGCCTGTTATTATCCGAGCTGTCAACACCGTAGATGCTATGACAGCTACTATCGAACCGATAGACTGGTCCATTCTGATGAAAATTACCGACCGTATTCTAAAAGAAGTAAAGAATGTGAACCGCGTATGCTATGACCTGTCGCCCAAACCCAATGCGACCATTGAGTGGGAATAAAAAATATACTTCAAACCATGTAAGATCCCGAAACTAAAAGTTTCGGGATCTTTTTTATATTCAAGTTCTTCACTTTGCCCCCAATGACACTAGAACAAGAACCATAAAATTTTTCGTTTTTTTGATATTTCCGCTTCAATATTTACATCCAAGGAATCAAAGCTCTATAATCTCCTCATTACAAATGGTCAGTTTGCCGGCTCCGTTTTCTGTAACTACCCAAGAATTTTCAATGCCGACCGGTCCTACTCCCGGCAATACGATTTTAGGTTCAAGGGCAAACACCATTCCCTCTTCCAACTCCCTCCGGATACGCGGAGCCAACACTGGTGCCTCATTGATTTCCAACCCGATGCCGTGTCCTATAAAACGTGCCTGTTGGGACACCCCCATAAAACGATCGGCAAATCCGGCTTTCGTCACGATCTCAATGGCCGCATTATAAAGATCCTCGCACACCACACCAGGCGCCGTCATAGAGGCAACCTTATCCTGCACTTCAAGACAGACTTGATGAGCTGCATAAGCCTCATCATTTAATTTTCCAATGGAGAACACACGACTCATATCGCACATATATCCGTAAAAGTTTCCCCCTATATCCACCATTACACTATACCCCTCTTTCAACAAAGTTCCATTCATTCCTCCGGGCAAAGACGGATCCAATCCCTTACCACCTAAGGCAAAATCATAAGGCGAAGGAGTAGCTGCATTATCTCCGGCCAACACACTTCCCATAAATATCTCCATACTCTGACCAAATACTCTGAATATTCCCAGACAACCTTCCAGTCGCATCAGGCGTTCCACCTCAACAGATAGTTCACGATCAGTCATCCCCGGATGGTATACATCGGGAATCTTACTATATGCTCGAGCATGTAAAGCAGCCGACCGACGAAAAAGTTCAATCTCCAGCGGAGTCTTTACGCTACGCGCTTCACGAATAATAGCAGTTCCATCCACGACCTCCGATTCAGGAAAAAGAGATGCAAGACGCATATAGTCCGCATAAGGCAGTTCCCCGCCTTCCAACATTATCTTTGAAGCTACAGGTATACCATTTTCTTTTAACAAGTCCACTATCTGCTCAGGTTTACGAATAGGGAATACAAATTCTCCCACAATATTATTAGGACGTTTTACAAAGAGAAGTGCCGGTGAATGAAGCGGTAAATAAAGATAGCCGTTCACTATCTCACCATACGTATAAAGCAAATTTACATTACAAGCTATCAGGGCAGCATCAATGCCTTGTTGAGCCATCAAATAGCGTATTTTATCTCGACGAAATTTCAATTCGGGTTGTAACATAAGTAATATTATCTGATTATTTAAAATACTGAGTACAAAAATAACAGATTTCAGTCAGTATAAAGGATAGTAGTTCCAAAAAAGAGAAAGGATATATTAAAACTCACTAATTTTGGATGATTAGTTTGAAAACAGTGTTCAATTATATTAAATTTGCAAACGAATTGACAAACAAAGTATCTTTCATGTTCAACGGTATCAAAAAATATGTGGTAAGAATAGTATGCGTAATTATGTTATTACTCGTACAATTTGATGTATGCGCTCCACTGATTGATGCCAATCTGGCTATGGTAGAAACGATGGAACAACCCACCCTGCCTTCTGACAACAATGAAGAAAGCAGAGGAGAAGAAACTTATTATTTCCAGTCGGGACGTGCACAACTGCCAAACAGTCGTTTTTTACCCTGCACTATCGACATGCTGGTCAATCTTTTTGCTATTCCCCAAGTTCCGGTACAAAGTTACACACCTGTCAGTGAAAATCCGGGGAAAGTGGTACATCATCACATTATCTTTTGTGTGTACCGCATTTAATATGTCACATTAAAGCATATTCATACATATTGGCCTTGTATTCTGAAAGATTTGAATGCAAGCCGGATCTTTTATTTACTCAAACTCAATTATTAATCTTTTTAAATTGTATTCGTAATTTCATGAAGAGTAATTTTCAGAAAATTGCGGTCCTGTGTACATGCACAGGATTGCTATGCTCTTGTGGTCAATCGGACAACAAGCAGGAACATCACAAAGAATTCATTCCCATCACCATTCTTCACCCCACAACCATTGAGTTTCCACGCTCATATGTAGCTGATGTGCAAGCTATACAGTTTGTAGAAATTAAGCCCAAAGTGGAAGGATTTGTTCAACAAATATATGTAGACGAAGGACAGAAAGTCAAAAAAGGACAGCCCCTATTCCAACTCAGTTCCGACCAATATAGCGAAACGGTAAAAGAGGCGCAAGCCAATTACAAACAAGCACAGGCACAATATGAAATGGCAAATTATGAAGCCGAAAGAATAGGCCGGCTGGTTGACAAACAAATCTTATCAAAAATCCGACTCGACCAAGCCAATAAAGAAAAAGAAGTAGCCCAAATGAAAGTGGAACAGGCAAAAGCACAAATGCAACGTTCACAGATGGATTATTCTTACACCACTATCACTGCCCCTTTTGACGGCTACATAGACCGTATTCCTTATAAGACGGGAAGTCTGGTAAATCCGCAAAGCTTACTGACTACCGTAAGTGATATTTCCGAGATCTTTGCTTACTATAAAGTGAACGAAAGCGAGTATCTGGAATACAAGCGCCAACAACTTAGCGGACAAAAACAGCACGAAGAAAATAATGTGGAACTGATTTTGTCAGACGGTTCCATCTACTCCCACAAAGGCACATTAGAAACTGTAGAAGGTGACTTTGAACGAGGAACCGGCTCCATTGCCTTCCGTGTCCGTTTTCCGAACCCGGACGGACTGCTGAAACATGGAGTGACTGGAAAAGTACGTATGATGACCCAAATGGACAACATCTGCCTAGTTCCCCAGAAATCAACATTCGAAATTCAAGATTTCACCTATGTATATACCGTTGATAGTGCCAGTGTAGTAAAAGTACGCAGCTTCCAACCGCTGGAACGCTATAATAATTACTATGTGACACAAGACTTCTCTCCTAACACTGCCATCGTATACGAGGGAGTGCAAATGATGAAGGATGGCATTACCATCAAGACTGATACCATTGATATGGAAGCAATCAGAAAAGAAGTTGAATTAAAACAACCTATCGTAAAATAAAACGGACAGTTTATGTTTAAGCTATTTATAAAAAGACCGATACTTTCAGGAGTAATCTCCGTCATTATCGTCTGCTTGGGCGTACTGTCTATTTTGACACTGCCCATCACTCAGTTTCCCGATATCGTACCCCCATCTGTAACGGTAACCGCCCGATACACCGGGGCTAGTGCCGATGTGATGTCTAAAACAGTCGCCACCCCGTTAGAGCGTGCCATCAACGGAGTACCCGGCATGACCTACATGACCACTGTTTGTACCAACGACGGTATGTCCCTTACTACTATTTATTTTAAAGTGGGAACCGATCCGGACGTAGCTGCCGTAAATGTACAGAACCGTGTGACTACCGTACTAGACGAATTGCCTGAAGAAGTAATCCGTGCCGGAGTTATTACAGAAAAAGAAGTAAACAGTATGTTGATGTACTTGAACATCATGAGTACGGACAGTGCACATACCGAAAAGTTTGTTTATAACTTTGCCGATATCAATATTTTGCGCGAATTAAAACGTATTGACGGTGTAGGCTTGGTAGAAATCATGGGTAGCCGTGATTATGCCATGCGTGTATGGCTGAATCCTAATCGGCTGGCCGCCTACAACATGGTACCTCAAGATGTAACTGAAGCCATCCGTAATCAAAACATAGAAGCAGCACCCGGCAAGACAGGTATCAGTTCAGACAAATTACCCCAACAACTGCAATATGTATTACAATATACCGGAAAGTTCAGCACAGCAGAAGAATATGGAGAGATTGTATTGAAAGCTCTTCCCGATGGTTCACTGCTACGTCTGAAAGACGTTGCCACTATTGAATTCGATTCTGAAGATTATAACATGACCTCTATGACCGACGGAAGGCCATCGGCATCTATTATGATCAAACAACGCCCCGGCTCCAATGCAAGGGAAGTCATCCAAAATATTAAAACCAAAATGGCAGAAATCAAAGAAAGCAGTTTTGCGCCTGGCATGGATTACAATATCTCCTATGACGTATCACGCTTTCTTGACGCCTCCATACAGTCAGTGCTGAAGACACTGCTCGAAGCATTCATACTGGTATTTATTGTGGTGTATATATTTTTACAAGATTTCCGTTCCACCTTAATTCCGGCTATCGCCGTACCAGTTTCATTGGTCGGTACATTCTTTTTTATGGAAATGCTGGGCTTCTCCATAAATATGTTGACCTTATTCGCCCTTGTGCTCGCAATAGGTATTGTAGTAGACAACGCAATAGTCGTCGTAGAGGCTGTCCATGTAAAGATGCATCATGAGAAACTCTCTCCTTATAAAGCATCTGTAGCAGCTATTAATGAAATCGGTGGAGCCATTATTGCCATCACGCTAGTCATGTCGGCAGTCTTTGTTCCGGTGGGCTTCATGCAGGGAACTGTAGGTATTTTCTATCGGCAATTCTCATTGACACTGGCGGTAGCCATTGTTATCTCAGGAATAAACGCATTGACCCTCTCGCCTGCCCTATGTGCTTTGTTACTGAAACCCGCTGATGGAAAAAAGAAGAAAAAAGCAGGATGGCTACGTCGTTTCTTTATTTTTTTCAACCGCCGGTACGACCGCTTTGAAAAGAAATACAATATCGGATTACACAAGTATTTGAGCCGGAAAATAATCACTTATGCCACACTGATTATTTTCTTCCTTGCCACTTTCGGCATGAGCCAGGTACTTCCTTCAGGCTTTATTCCCAATGAAGACCAAGGTATGATTTATGTCAATGTAGATGCGCCTCCGGGAGCAACATTGGAACGCAGCGAAAAAGCCTTGAACGCTGTACAAGCTGCATTGCTTCCTTTCAAAGAAATTGAAAGCATCTCCACATTAGCAGGTTATAGTTTGATGACTGAAACGGAAGGTGCCAATTTCGGTATGGGTATGATTAATCTCACCCCGTGGAGTGAACGCGATCAAACAGCAGCCGAACTTATAGAGATATACAAAGACCGCACCTCGCATATCAAAGATGCGGATATTCAGTTCTTCCTGCCTCCTACAGTTCCGGGATTCGGTAATGCCAGCGGCTTCGAACTTCGTTTACAAGATAAAACAGCAGGCAGCTTTGCAGAATTTGCCGATGTTGCCAATACATTAGTAGAAAAACTGAATGAAGATCCGCGCATTGTGGGAGCAACCTCAGGATTCAATCCTAATTTTCCACAATATCTGCTGAAAGTGGATATTGCTAAAGCAGCTAAATTAGGAGTAAATCTAAATGAATCCATGGAAACACTCCAATCCTATATCGGCAGTTTCTACTCATCCAACTTTATTCGTTTCGGACAAATGTATAAGGTGATGTTACAGGCTTCTCCAGAGTATCGTATGAATCCTGAAGATCTGTATAAGTTCTATGCCAAGAACAAGGACGGGAATATGGTACCCTACTCTAACTTTATGACGATGGACCGTATATTCGGTCCTAACCAGATTACACGCTACAATATGTTCACCTCGGCCTTGATTACAGGTGAACCTGCCGAAGGAGTCAGTTCAGGAGAGGTTATCGAAGCAGTGGAACAAATTGCCAAAGAGACATTACCTCGCGGTTATGATATAGAATGGTCAGGAGTTACTCGTGAAGAGAAAGATTCGGGTGGACAAACCGTTCTCATTTTCGGTATCTGCCTGCTGTTTGTTTATTTGTTGCTGGCAGCACAATACGAGAGTCTGTTACTGCCTTTTCCCGTCATACTTTCATTGCCGGCAGGTATCTTCGGTTCTTATTTTTTCCTGCAACTGGCAGGCTTGGAAAATAATATTTATGCCCAGGTAGCCTTGGTAATGTTGATTGGTCTGCTAGGCAAAAATGCCATTCTTATTGTGGAAATGGCCAACCAGTACCGCAAACAGGGAATGAGCATCTTTGATGCTGCCGTTAGAGGTTCCGTAAGCCGTCTGCGCCCCATCCTGATGACATCCTTTGCATTTATATGCGGACTAATCCCGTTGGTAATGGCAAGCGGAGCCGGTGCTTTGGGCAACCGTTCCATCGGAACAGCTGCCGCCGGAGGTATGTTTATCGGTACATTCGTAGGAATCTTCCTTGTACCTGGACTTTACCTTATTTTCGAGAGTTGGTCTGCACATCTTAACCGTAATAAAGTCAGCTATGATGAAGAAGATGAAAAATAACAATATAAACAAAACAGGTTTAATAATAGGAGCTTTCTGTCTGATTATGGTAAGTTGCAAAGCCCCTTCCCTTACTCCGACAGAAAAGATAGAGTTACCCAAGTTCTATATGGATAGGGAAACGGACAGCACTACTATCTCTTCCATGTCATGGAAAACATTTTTTCCAGATACGTTATTGCAAAGTTATATAGCCGAAGCGTTAAATAACAATCATTCATTCCTTCAAACTATAGAACGGATATCCATTGCCCGTTCACAAGTTCGAGTAGGAAAAGGAGCGCTGCTGCCCGATCTTTCATTAGGCATTGATGGTGGAGTACAACGTTTTGGCGAGTACACTATGGACGGAGTTGGTAACAGCACCACCAACACTCCCGATTTAGAAAAAGACAAACATATTCCAGATCCCTACCGGAATTTCAACCTAGGACTCAATTTTCAATGGGAAGCTGACATATGGGGTAAGCTAACCGATAAAAAACGATCGACCGTATCCCGCTGGATGCAGTCTGTAGAAGCTATGCGTCTGGCACGCACCTTATTGATATCAGAAGTAGGTACACACTATTTTGAATTAATAGGACTGGATAAACAGCGATATGTGCTACGCGAAGCCATCCTAACAGCCAGAGATGCTTATAATTTAACCGATGAACTGATGAAAGAAGGTGAAGTAACCCGACTTTCTGTAGACCAATTCCGGTCACGACGCCTTAAATTGGAAGAAATGCTGCTTGCAAACGAACAGCAAATAAGTGAAAAGGAACGTGCCATCGCCACCTTATTAGGACGACTGCCTCTCAAGGTGAAACGAGTGTCATTTGAAACTGCATGTAGTTATGAGTTTCCCACAGATGCAGGAATCCCGTCACAACTTTTGCAATATCGCCCGGATATAAAGGCTGCCGAACTGGAGTTATTAGCTAGTAAATCCGACGTATCTGCAGCGCGAAAAGCTTTCTTCCCATCCATCGTGATTGGAGGAAACGGAGGTTTTAACGCATTTGATCTGGATAAATGGTTTACTGCTCCTGCATCCCTGGTTTACAATCTCGGTGCAGGTATAACAGCACCTATATTCAAACAAAATACTATACGTGCATTATGGAATGATGCGAAAAGCCAGCAACGCATCGCTTTGTTAGGATATCACGATACGGTATTAAAAGCCTATGAAGAAGTATTAAACCTCATTACTGCATCATCGCAAATGCACCAGCGCAAAAAGTTGAAAGAAGAAGAAAGCCGTATCCATCATCGATCTATTTATAATGCAAATGAAATGTTTAAAGTAGGATTCGCAGGCTATCTGGATGTACTGTCGGCCGATGAACGTTTCCTGGATTGTGAATTGGAACGTATCGCTCTGAATGTGGAATCTTGTAAACTGCATATCATGCTTTACCGTGCCTTAGGAGGTGGAAGCAATTAGTTAATATACTTATATTTTTTGATTTGTTTGGTTAGGAACCGCCCCCGGCAAGCGTGTCGTCAGGACGGTTCTTTTTTACTCTTATAATTCAAGAAATATCAGACCTCTTGAGCAAAGAAACAATCCACAACAATAATATAGCTCCCACAATAGAGGTAACAAGACTGCCAATAATACCAGTTGCTGCAATACCAAACAAACTGAATACCCAGCCGCCCAGGACACCACCAACAATACCAACCAATAAATTAATAAAGAGTCCGAAACCTCCCCCTCTCATCAACTTACCGGCAACAAAACCAGCAATAATTCCGATAATAATGTACCAAATAAAATACATACGCTTTATTCTTTAGAGTTTATAGTTAATCATCTTACTGATAAAAACAGCTATTCTGTATAAAAAGTTGCCTGAATAAATCTTTTTTTACTTCATTGATAAAATTATTCAGGATGCATTTTCCCTTTTTCCGGTCTTCTTTTTCCGGTTTCAGCATTTTCTTCCCCATCTGTTCTCCCTTCAATCTTTATTTTTGTTTCAAACTTAAAAGACAAAATATGAAGATAAACGTACATTCCATGCTATTATTAAGCCTTGCCGCACTACTTTCTTCCTGTGCTGCCGAAGGCAATGATAAAAACAAGACCTTATTGTAAAAACAACACAAGCTGTTCCAGTTTCACATCAGGGTGACAAAGAATTCTCTTTTATTGCCCGACCTTTTCGCACTTCCGAGTTATCTTTCCGAGTAGGCGGTCCCATCGACCGTTTCGATGTATACGCAGGTAACCGATACCAACAAGGCAGCATCATAGCCGAAATAGATCCGCGCGATTTCCGCATCCGTAAAGAACGTGCCGAAGCAATCTACCATCAGGCAAAAGCGGAATTCGAACGTATACAAAAGTTATACGGCAAAGGAAATGTTTCTGCAAGTACTTATGAAAAAGCAAAAGCAGACTATATCACTGCAAAAACAACTTTCAATACAGCTTCCTATGAACTGGAAGACACACGCCTTATCGCTCCATTCAATGGTTATGTGGGTGAAGTATATATAGAGAAATTTCAAGATGTGAAAGCAACCCAGCCCATCATTTCTTTTATTGATATAGACCAACTTAAACTGGAGATTTATGTCACTCAAGACATTGCCCGTGCAGCGCAAGCACTAGATACAATACAAGTACGATTTGACGCCCAACCCGATAAAGTATATAATGCTAAGATAATGGAAATTTCCAAAGGGACTACCCGCAATAACCTCTCTTATCTGCTGACCGCTCTACTTCCCAATAAAGAAGGGAAATTACTGGCAGGTATGTCTGGTAAAGCAAGCCTAAATGCCCCTTCCGTTTCAACTCTTTCCCAAGGAGCAGCCATCCCTCAAACAGCCCTTTGCCATCGCCCTACAGAAGGAGATTATTTATGGGTAGTAAATTCCAAAACCCAACAAGTAACTAAGAGAAAAGTAAAGAAAGGGGATCTATTGCCAAACGGTTATGTATCTATCACCGAAGGCTTGTATCCTGATGAAACTGTAGCAAACAGTGGGCTCCGCTTCCTATCGGATGGAATGAAAATAAGTGTAGAAAACGAATAATATCACAGAAATAAACAATCATGAAACTTGTAAAATATTTTCTACAGAAGAAAGCAGTCACTATCTTGCTGTTGGTATTGATATTGGCCGGTGGGCTGTTCTCCTATATCAAAATGGGAAAACTGGAAGACGCCCCCTTTACCATCAAACAAGCACTCGTACTGACTCCGTATCCCGGAGCATCCCCCTCCGAGGTACAATCTCAAGTAACAGATGTTCTGGAAGAATCCATCCAATCTCTTGGTGAACTTTATTATCTGAAAACAGAAAACCGAACAGGACTTTCAAAAATAACCGTTTATGTAAAAAAGGAAATCCGGGCAGACGAAATGCAACAACTTTGGGACAAATTACGCCGTAAAGTAAATGATGTACAAAGCAAACTTCCCGCCGGAGCAGGTCCATCTGTTGTTAACGATGATTTTGGAGATGTATTGGGAGTTTTCTATGGACTGACTGGAAAGAGCCATACCTATCGGGAACTGGAAGACGAAGCCAAGATTATCAAAAACGAACTATTGAAAATAAAAGATGTTGCTAAAATAGAAATCTACGGAATACAGACACCTACCATTGACGTATCTGTCAGCCCATCCGTCATGGCACAAAGCGGAATTACGACCTCGGATATAGCCCGCGCTTTCGAAGCACAAAACAAAGTGGTGGATGCCGGAGGTATTGATGCCGGACAAAATCGGCTGCGCATTGAATCCACTGGAAATTTTTATTCATTAGATGATATAAGAAACCTGACTATCGTATCACGCTCCGGTGAACATTTCCGCCTTGCCGACATTGCACAAATAGAAGAAAGTTATCAGACACCTGCCAGCAATCTGATGCGCATTGACGGTAATCCGGCCATAGGTATTGCCATCTCCACCGTCCCCACCGGAAATGTAGTGGATATGGCAGAAGCTGTGAAAAAACGCATTGACGAATTATCCCAATCCATGCCTGAAGGATATGAACTGACCTCTATCTACGATCAAGGATATGAATCAGCCGTTGCCAATCAAGGCTTTGTCTTGAATCTCATCATTTCCGTTTTAACTGTTATAGCCATTCTATTATTTTTCATCGGGTTCAAGAATGGCACGCTGATAGGTAGCGGACTGATTTTTTCCATCTTCGCCACTCTCATTGTCATAATGGCTTGCGGCATCGCACTCCAGCGAATGTCACTGGTCGCCATCATTATCGCCATGGGGATGTTGGTAGACAATGCCATTGTTGTGTCAGACTCCGCTTTAATCAATATGGAGCGTGGAATGCGGAAACGTGTAGCCATCATGCAGGCTTGCTCGACTACCGCCCTGCCCTTGTTGGCAGCAACCGTAATCGCTATTCTTACTTTCCTTCCTATCTATTATTCACCACATATCACAGGTGAACTGTTATCCTCATTAGTCGTGGTTATCGGAGTATCCCTGATGTTCAGCTGGGTGTTCGCACTGACACAGACACCTTTCTTTATACAGGAATTTGTCCGCCGCCCACGTCCCGAGGAACTGAAAGCGGCACTGTTCGACGGAAAATATTACAACCGTTTCCGCAATGCTTTACATTGGGTGCTCCGCCACCGGTCGGTCACCATCGGCTCACTGGCCATTATGCTGATACTCTCTGCCTAGAGTTTCAAATTTATTCCTAAAGTATTCGTACCCGCACTGGAAAAACAATACTTTACCGTAGATATGTGGATGCCCGAAGGAACAAACATTAACGAAACAGACCGCATGGCAAGCAGTCTGGCAGACTATATACGCGGACACGAAGAAACAGAAATGGTTTCTACCTACATAGGTCGCACGCCACCCCGCTATTATTTATCCAATGTATCTTTCGGTCCTCAATCCAATTATGCACAAATACTGGTAAAATGCAAGACCTCCAAAGATTCAAAGGAATTACATGCGCTACTGCAAGACTCCATTCGCCAGAAATATCCCGAACCCCTGATAAAAGTGAACAAATTCGAGCTTAGCCCTTTGACAGAAGCCGTCATCGAAGCCCGTTTTCTAGGACCGGATCCTGCTGTACTAGATTCACTGGCAGGGAAAGCAATAGAAATCATGCGCCGCAATCCCAAAGTAGCGGACGCCCGCAACGAATGGGGCAACATGAGTTTAATGATCCGCCCTGTTTACGATCCGGTAAAAGCCGGAGCACTGGGTATCACCAAAGCACAAATGATGCAATCCGTCAAGTCTATCAGTGATGGAACTCCTGTAGGAATTTATCGGGATAATGAAAAGAAAGTACCTGTATTACTAAAATCGGAAGGGGTTCATATTACAGACGAGCGATCTTTAGGGGATTTCTCTGTTTGGAACGGGGAGCATTCGGCACCTCTGTCACAAGTAACGGAAAAAATTGAAACCACTTGGGAATTTCCGCAAATACGTACTTATAACCGTCAGTTATCCATGGCAGCCATGTGTGGAGTAAAACCGGGACACACCATGGCGGAAGTACACGGAGAAATACGAAAAGAGATAGAAGAAATAGAATTGCCCGAAGGATATACCTTCTTCTGGGATGCCCAATACAAAGACCAAGGCGAAGCGATGCAGGCCATTGCCAAGTTCTTTCCTTTGGCTTTTCTGATGCTCATTGTAATTCTTGTAGCATTATTCAGTAACTTCAGACAACCGGTCATTATCCTGTGTATCCTTCCCCTTTCCCTTATCGGGGTTGCCATAGGTATGCTGCTCACCGGATTCGATTTCGGCTTCTTCCCCATCGCCGGATGGCTGGGATTATTAGGTATGATTATTAAAAATGTGATTGTGTTACTGGATGAAATAAATATACAGCGCCGAAATGGAATCGCACCTTATACCGCCATCATAGAAGCTACAGTGTCAAGAACAAGACCTGTACTTATGGCAGCGACCACTACTATTTTAGGAATGGTTCCGTTATTGTTCGATATAGCATTCGGCGGTATGGCAGCCACTATTATTTTCGGACTGACGTTTGCCACATTGCTAACGTTATTCGTAACCCCGGCATTATATGCCATGTTTTATAAAATTAAGAGTAATTCTAAATATGCATCCTATGAAAAGAATTAATATACTGTTTATCTTTATTTTTAGTGTTCCGTCCGCTACTTTCTCCCAACAAAGTGATTTATTGGAAAAGTACAGGTCGATGGCTGTGGAATACAACCACGACCTGAAGGCGGCGGATAAACACATCTCTGCAAGTATCGAACTGGAAAAAGCCGCCCGAAAAGATTTGCGTCCCAAACTTTCGGGTGACGCCAACTTTCAATATACCGGCAACCCCATCCAGCTCACTCTGGACTTGCCCAGTATGCAAAACCCACTGACGTTCGAAGGCAAGGACATGAAATATGGTGCCTCACTTACCCTATTACAGCCGGTCTATACAGGCGGGCGTCTGCTGGAAACCATCCGGATGGCAAAACAT
>ERZ779919.189-NODE-189-length-35833-cov-7.07329_pt1 | contig 35833 bp, 24 predicted proteins | sample MGYA00511349_ERZ779919 | MGnify/ENA primary metagenome ERZ779919 (study PRJEB29588, sample SAMEA2147384) | human gut metagenome | biome: human gut; feature: human-associated habitat; material: faeces | place: Denmark | collected 2008/2010 ...
TAAATAGACCAATAAAACACGCCCGTGTCAGAAAAAACACGGGCGTTATACTTTTAGTATGCGACAAATAGATTTTTTATACTATATCACGATATTCACGATATCTATAATTCATACTAACCTTGTGTATATATAACAAGGCATCTTCTTTGTTGTCGAATATTTTAGTTTTACACACTAGTCTTAATCTCAGTGTGTCTAATAAATCCTTTTCCCTCGCTTCGTAATAAGCGTCATTATATTCACAGCTCCCGAAACAATACTCAAGAAACATATATCCAAAATCTTTGTTATGATAAAGGATTCTGTCTTTCATTAATTCTATCACCTCCGTATCCCTATACAGATGAAGTATGAAATCTCTATTGTTTTCCGATTTATATAACCAATTAACAATACTCTGTAATTTATAGGAGACTTTCGCCTTCCCTTTTATTTCTTCTATTATTCTTCTCTCTTCTTCCAGATCTTGTTGTTCTTTGTCGCAATTTTCTTTGTCGACTTTTTTATATGCTTCCTCGGGTGTCAAATCTGGGTATTTATTATCGACGAAACTAACATCCGCCGCATCCGACTTAACTTTCTTCCCCCATGCATAGTAGGAGAGACAAAAGATTTCTTTCCCATTAAAAGTCCTATCATATATTTTTTTTAATGGATTTAGCCCATTGGGGGCTATTATAGAAGTTGGTAATCTGTAAAAAGGATAAGATTCTTTACCTCTTTTGGCCTCTTTAATATAAGTTTGTAATCCTTCCATTTTTAATTGTGTCGTTTATAAGTTTCCGCCCTGTTTATTTTTTATCGATGAAATCAAGCTTATAGCCTAAAGCATCGCCTATCTTGGACAGGATGTCTATACCAGTGCTGTATTTACCTGTCTCTATCCGGGCAATATTACCCGGGGCTAGGCCTGTAAGTTCCGCCAATTTATATTGAGACACGCCAGCCTCCATGCGGAGCTGAGCTATTCTTTTGCCGATTCTTTCTCTATTATTCATCTTGGGCATCCTCCCAATCGCAGTAATTGCAGTACCATACTGCACATTTTTTCATTATCCCTAATAACATTTCCCGGTCTTCCACAGGATCAAGAGTACAGCTATGATGCAAGGCCATCAACAGCCTCTCGGTTCTTGATCCTTCGTTCCTGAATTTAAATGTCAATACATTCGGATTAAGCCCTATCAAGTCAAAATCCCTATCAAACACCTCAAAAACGGAAGCCGAGCGTACATGCTCGATGATTGTCCTATCTCTCAATAAGTTCCCTTCATGAGAATGGGCATCCCAAAATACCCACTCCGGTAGATTAAGTTCTATTTGTTTCATAGATTATTGTAGGCCTCTACTATTTTATATAAACTCCTCGTTATTCTTTAGCCGGCTCCATGCCTCCTCTCGGCTGGATTCTTCCGAGCGGGCGTGTACCTCGTCGCCTCCCGATAGATAGACTTTTATTAGATATTCCATAATGATCATTCTATATCTTCTATCGCATAATCTCCAGATGCAGCAGGAGCAAGCTCATTTACAATACTGTCAATTTTTTCCGCATCTTCATCAGATATTTCTATCTGCATATTTTCATTGCAGATCATATTAATACCATTATTTTCTAAAATCTCCAATAATTCACGATTGTTGCAATATAATGTCTTCATTTTTATTTGCCCGTCATGCCGATAGCTCAGCGTTTAATTATTTAAAACGCTAAGTTGGTGTAATATGCGACGCCATTATTCATGTTCACGTTGAATTTTTTGCCATCCTCTAATCTGGCTACTATTTTATAGCATCCCTTCTTCGAGTCATTATATATATGGCTTAACTCGTAATATTCATCTTCGGCAACATGGACAAATTGCTGAAACCGGTTGTAAACTAATTTTAGTTCAACGTCTCTCTTAGAGAATCCATTTTCGTACTTAAAAGTTTTCATGATTTTATGCCGCTTATAGGTTGCCGCCCTTTCTATTGTTATTTCTGTATTGCAAATATACTATCAAATTTGATAGTATGCAAGTTTTTCAATGATTATTTTTTATGCTTTATGGCATATTTTCTTTCTCTTTTTCTTCCAGCACTTTTTTAAGCTGATATAGGCTCAAAATATCATACTCAAATGTCGGATTGTCCCAATTTTTTCGGACAGAGTTCGTTTGGACAGAGATAAATTTTCGTAAGTCAAAGATATATTGACACGGGCTTAGCCTGATCTCATTAAATGTGATTTGATAGTTATCAAACCACTCCAAAAGTTTTTTAAGTTACTCGTTCATGGTTATACAATAAAATTTGTTCTCGCAAATATACCAATAATGCCTATATGACCGGACCTAACTATGTACGAATGATTCGTAGATGATAGAAAACAGTATAGAATAGTTGATTTTTTGGTGTCCGATGGGAGATAATGATCAAAGTAACAAACACGAGTCACTTTATTTATCTCTTTTGCGAGAAAACAGTAGATTATGATCGGAGCGATAGTTGGAGCCGCCAGTTCCTTGGCGAGTGGCATTGCCGGGGGAATAAAGGCAAGGAAGGCGGCTAGAAAAGCGAACGCCGTGTTGGATAAACAGGCAAAGGAGAATGAGGATTGGTTTAACCGTAGGTATAACGAGGATTATACCCAAAGCGCGGAGGCGCAAGCCGCCTTGACCAAGGCTAGGGAATTAGCGGATGAGCAGTACCGTAAGGCCTCCGGTACCGCCGCGGGCGTAGGAGCTACTGATGAGTCCGTAGCGCAGGCCAAGAAAGCGGCGGGCGAGGGGATATCCGATACCGCCAGTGGTATAGCCACTAACGCTACCGCACGGAAGGATGCTGTGGAATCCCAATATCTCAACACCAAGAATAATATCAGTAACCAAAGGCTGTCTATCTATAATCAACAGGCGGCAAACGCCACGCAAGCGGCTAATCAAGGATTACAGGCAGGGATGGGCCTCGTTGGGGCTGATGCGCAAGCCCATCTTGACAAGGGTAAGGGATTATTCGAGTCTATATTCAAAAAGTAACAACCATGACATTAGAAGAAAGATATAATAGGAAAAGAACCCCGGTCGTTCAAAGGCGGGAATTGTCCACTACGCCATTGGTTGAGCCGGAGGTTGCCGGAAGCCAGAACCCTATAGCTCCAACCGTGGATAATACGGATGAGACCGCTCCGCAAGCGAGCGTTGTCGAGCCTCAAATGAACGATTACCAATGGAACCAAAGGCTTTATGAGACGCTCTTTCAAAAGCCGATAAGCCAAGAGGAGGAGGAGAGAAGAAAACGGGCCGCTTCCGTAGCTGCTGGAATCGGACATCTAGGCAATGTGTTGTCTTCCTTCTCCAATTTGGCATTCGCGGGAGAGGCACCTTCGCAGAAATTACCTACCGTAGCTGATCCTAAACTACAATCCTATTCTGATAGGCTGGAGGCTATCAGGCAAAGATACGGGGCCGGGTATCTGGCCGCAAGGCAAAACGATATGAATAATTATCAAAGGGCGTTATCTCTGTATAGACAGGATCAAGCTAGAAAAGCCCAGAATGATTTGGCAAAAGCCAAGATAGCGCAAAGTGCCGCTCAATTCGCAATAAAGAATGACAGGGAGGAGCGGAAGATGAAACAGGATGCCGCATATAAAGAGAGAGAGTTGGGTATAAGGCAATCCAATCTCCGTAGTCTTGAGCAATATCGTACCGCTAAAGCTAATGGATCTGGGGCGGATAAGTCTATTGACATCATCGGCAGAAACGGTAAACGTTTCACTTTGTCCGGTAAGGATAAAGATGGGGTTATCGCTTATATGTATAAGAGGATGTTGGAGTATGCGGAGGAAAATAAAGATAAAAACAAGAGCGTATCGGATGTAACGTGGCAGCTTGGTGAAGGTGGAGACCAAAAGACCAAACAAGCCGCTATTGTCATGAGTAACATCCAGAATTTCCCGGAATTATACGATGAGTTTGATAGGGTGATCGGATCGGGAGGTTCTTCTAGTAAGGGCAAGCATATCCCTTTAAACGATGAAGGAGGAACAGAAAATACAAACGAAAAATACAGCTGGATTCATGGATTCTAATGTAAAACATTTATATGATGCTATGATTAGCCAAGGATATACGGGACTTGGCGATTTCTCTAATTTTGAGGGTAAGATGAAAGACTCTGGAAAGAGGAGAATGGTTTATGATTATTTGATACAAGATGATTATTTCTCCGAGATAGGCGATTTCTCCAAATTCGAGAGTGCCCTAGGCTATTCGCCCGCAGAGAGGAAAGATTACGTTTCTCAATCAAGCGTTAATCCTGCACCTATCGCTTTAAGACAAGAGGTTGACGTGCCTATGAAGGATCAATCGGAATACGTTAATCCGTGGACGAACTCACCTGATTACAATTTTGAGTCCTTGCGTAAAAAAGGAAAGATTGAGACCGCGACTCCTCCACCTCCTACGGAGTATGAGAAGGATTCTTCTTTAATGAATACTTGGGCTGGAGACGCCATACAGAAACTTAACGCAGGAGGTGCCGATCTTGGTGCCGGTATCTTTGGGGTCTTGGATAAGGCGGCTAAAGGGTTGGAATCCGCAACGGGAGGACTGATCCCACGTGGCGGGGCATTCAAGGATATCTCAGATAGATTCAAGGCTGATGCGGAGTTTTCCCGGGCAAGGTCAAACAGATACAATGGCAAGGATTTCACCGATCTTTGGAAAGAAGGGAATTATATGGGTGCCATAGGTGATATAGCCTTGCAAGGCGTAGAGTCGCTTCCGATGTCAATCGGGGCCATGGCCGCTACAATGGCCGGAGCTCCAGCGGCCGGACTCGCTGGTATAGGGTCAATAGTGGCTAGCCAGAAATATGATGATCTCGATCAGAATAACCCAAACATGGGAGAGTTCGCAAAGGTATCTAACGCTATTCTTACTGGTACGGCAGAATCCTTGTCTGAGATGCTGGGCGCTGGCGTATCCAAGGCTTGGATGTCAACCTTATTCAAGACGTTAGGAAAGGAAAAGGCGCAAGAGGCTATCAAACGTGGCATAATGGGTAAGATGCAAGAGTTCTATAAAAAATTCGGTATGTTTTTCGAGCCTGTAAATGAAGGTATCGAAGAGGTGTCTTCCACGCTAGCGGAGAATATAACGGATAAGATAACTGGTGCGGATCCGGAAAGGGATTTGACCGATGGTGTATTGCAGAGTTTTGTCTATGGTATGGGAGGCGGCGCTTATTTTACTGGAGCCGGAGCGTTGGCTAAAGGTGCGCAATACGTAGCGGATAAAATAGGAGGCAAACAGGCTCAGCAGCCTATCACCGATTCCAATGTAACAGATCAAGGCGTTGGAACTCCTCCTCTATTAACTAAGTCTAGGTTTGCCGAGGCAGAGGAAGAAGGTCGAAATATGACTGATCCGGGCAATATACGAACGGCGAGCAAAAAGATGGAAGAGACAAGGCTTTCCCTATCTGAAATGGTACCGGGTTTGGCTAGTACGATAGAAAGCTATGTGGATGATAAAGCTAGCGAGGCTCAAGTGATGAGCCTTCTTGATGGGGTTAATGCGGATGCCCGTCCGTTAGCCGAGGAATTCTACGCTGATTATCTCAGGATATCCGGTTTGCAGGATCGTATAGGCGAGGAAATAGACAATGAGGTTGAAACTTACGTTGCCAATAATATTACTCCTTATGTTACCACGAATCCTGATGGTCAGTCTATCGTTACCACGGCTACGCTTAGCGAGGGAAATGTGGAAAGACCTGTGTACGTTAGGAGTATCGAGGGAGATAAGGCCGTTATTTCCGATAACGGACAGGATCGGATGGTCTCGGTGAAAAGGTTGAGCGATATAGTAGAGCAAGATGCCGGTCATATGAGACGGACCTATGAGGATCAATTATTGGCTACCCGCCAGTCCGAGCTTGACATGACCATGCATCATAATCCCAAGACGCAATTACCAAAGCCGGGGTTGATCGTATGGAACGGGGATAATGCGTTTATCCTTCAAGGACAAGATGAGAACGGTGATTGGATCGCTCAACCTGCGGCTTATGATAGAGAAACCGGGCAGGTGACAGCCAAGAATGGCTCTTCTCCAGCAATGCCTATAACAGAGAATGAGATTCTTGATCTTCAAGATGCCATATATGACGCTCAACAAGTTAATGTGGTGTCGCCAAAGGATGATAATGTTGCAAGTGCTGATGCCGAGATAACCTCTGCACCTCCCGTGGAAGATGCGATCAACCAGCCAACGAGTGAGATTGAGACGGAAAGTGCCATTGATCAGATAGCACAACCTAGCAATGTGGAGAATCCTTCCATGGTCATGCGAGAAGATGGTACACCCGATTTCGTATCATCAGGAACGGATATGGCCTTGGATTTCCTCTATGATAAATATGGCGATAAGATGCCAAGGAAGATCGAGGTGACGAGAAAGTCTTTCGATGAAAGCCTTAAAAAAGCGTCTGATGCCTTGGGAAAGGCGCAAGAGGCATACGATGATGCCCCTATCGGAAAAGAGGATAAGCCTGAGGCCGCATTGATAAAAGCCCGACAAGAATATGAGGCGATCAAGGTCGAGGCTGATTTCTGGGCTAATCTTGATGATGATATCAAGGAGGCCAGCAAGAAGCCGGGTGATGTCATAGCGAAGGAGATCTCCGTGATAGGTGATCCTATGAGCGGAGAGGAGCTTGCGGCCATGATGCTGGCTAATGGGGCGATCAAATTGACACGTGACAGTTACAAGAAAGAGACCGGTGCCGGGAATAATGAGACAGCGAGGATGTTCGGACTGTTCGCCTCTCCGGAGAAAGGCGGTGTTAATATAGAGAGGGCGGGTGAGATATTGGAGCTTGCCGATAGGGAGAATGGCACTAACTTCTTCGATGAGAACGATACGAACGCCGGAAGGGACGCTATCATAGAGGTCTTGTCTTCCGCTCATACACGTGGAGACTTGATCGATTATGTCAAGCGGAACCGTGAGGCGATCGCTGAGCGTGAGAGACAGGCCGAGTACAACGCTTACGCTGAGTGGTGCGAGGAGAATTATCATATGTCCCCGGAAGAATACGAGGCGTATGAGGAAAGCATGGTACGTGATTTCTCGGAGAAACAATTGACTGATGAGGAGCGAGGCGAGCTTGATTCGCAAATCGTGGATGAAATACAGGCCATAATTGACGAACAAAATGAAATAGACGCTATCTTAGCGCAAAATAAACCGATAGAAAATGAAAACATTGAAGGAAATGACGAAAGCGGAGGCGATGGCTTACGCGAGGGAGGCGGCGAGGTACTGCCAAGAGAACAACTTGATCAGACCGGGCGAGCTGGAGAAACTGAGGCAAGAGAACAAGTTGGCACCGGTATTGATCGCACGGATGGAGCTACACAAGAAGGCGCATCCATTATAGATAAAATACGATATAGTTCTCCTGTAGAGATAACAGGAAATGAGATATCTCCAAGCGAAGACTTAAGAGAGTATAAGAAAAATGCTTTGGAGTATGGGAAATCTCTAAGGGGTGAATATATAAACAAGGATTCCGGTAAAACAATATTCTTGGGAAAGAACGCTATCAAGGAAGTATTGCACCATGATTATAAGAATGTGGAACAACTTCAAAGTATAGCGGCTATTCCTAAGATAATAGAGAACGCTATTTTTGTGACATCACAAGAAAATACGGACTCAAAGGTAAATGCGGAGTCTTTTGATTATTATGTATGCGGATTAAGGATCGGAGACGTTGATTATACGGTTCGTGCGGTTTTCGTAAAACCTAAAGATGGTGATAGGTATTATGATCATAAATTGACTAGAATAGAAAAAGGGAAATTGATTGATTCACTATTCGGGACAACTCCCGGTTTTAATCAAACGACTTCCCTCGTTTCTGGAAGCGAAGATAAGAAATTGATTTCTATCTTGCAAGATAAAGTGTTTGAAAAAGATGCGAAAGAGGCTAAATCTTTTGTCGCTCCTTCCCCAAAGGAGAATGAGAACCCCTTGGACTATGCCGAGCGCATAGTGGAGGCTAAGAGATTGCACGATGAGGAGCTAAAGGTTGACACTAACCCTTCCGAGGCGCAGAAAGAGGCCGGGAATTACAAGAAAGGTCATGTAAAGATAAACGGTTTCGATGTTTCCATAGAGCAGCCCGCCGGTTCCGTCCGTTCCGGTAAGGACGCTAGCGGAAAGGAGTGGTCGCAGGCTATGAATAACACTTACGGTTACATTCGAGGTACTAAAGGTGTGGATGGTGATCATATAGACGTATTCCTAGGTCCGGATATGAATAGTGACATGGTGTATGTCGTGGATCAGGTGAATACTGATGGCTCATTCGATGAGCATAAGGTTATGATGGGATTCTCTTCCTTGGAAGACGCTAGGTCCGCTTACTTGTCAAACTATGAGGAAGGTTGGCAAGGGTTAGGCAACATTACCGGGGTAGCGTTGGATGAGTTCAAGAAATGGATTGATTCTTCAATCCGGAAGACCAAACCGTTTTCAGACTATAAAATGACCAAAGAAAACCCTAACTTATCATTACGGGATATCGTTGAGTCCAGTGGAGGTCATATAGTTGTAGGAAATCCGGGACTTACTGTATATAAAAAAGAAACTGTAGCGAAAAAAACTAACGGAAACAAACTTGTTTCCGAAGAGCGTTATGAGGAACTTAAAAAACGAATGCGGGCAAAACTCGGCGGTCAAATGAATATGGGTATTGATCCTGAGATACTGGCGATAGGTACTGAAATGGCAGTTTATCATATAGAGAAAGGATTGCGTAAGTTCTCTGATTACTCAAAGGCAATGATCGATGATCTAGGTGACGCTATACGACCGTATCTTAAATCATTCTACAATGGAGCGAGGGATTTGCCGGAAGTAGGAGATAACGGATGGGATAAGGATATGACCACTTATGAGGATGTCCGTTCGTTTGATGTAGCTAATTTTGATAAGCCTGTCCCGGATATAATGGATGCCGCTGAGACCGTGATTAAAGAGACTGAGATTGCCGTACAAGCGAGTGCCGCAGAGAAAAAAATAAAAAATAGCCGGAAAAAGCGAACGGACAACAAGGACAAACCATTACCTTTGTATGGTAACGATTTATTCACTCCTAATAATATTAAAGACAATGAGCAAGGAAATTCAAGAGCGGATCAAGGCGTGGGAAGAAAAGCACGGGAAGAGGATCGAGGATCTGAACGCGGAGGAGACCGTGGAGGCGTGCATGGAAGTGATGTGCTTGACACGGAGCGAGGCCGAGGAATACCTATCAGCGACAGCGACAAGCGGCCTGTTGTAAGGAATCAAAACAATTTCAGCTTCCCGGAGAAAGGGATTGAACTTCCTTCCGGTGATATATCCAAGCTAAAAGCCAATATTGAGGCGATAGAAACGCTGAAAGACGTAGAGGACGGCCAAGGAAAACCTACCCCGGAACAACAAGCCAAGATGTCAAGGTACGTTGGATGGGGAGGTTTGGCCGAAGCCTTGAACGAAGCCAAATACAACGCACGTGACAACAATTGGACTAAGGATCGAAATTGGAATGATAAGTATCTACGTTATTATGAGAAACTAAAATCCTTATTAAGTAAAGAAGAGTTCGACAGTGCCGTCCGTTCCACGACAACCTCTCATTATACCCCGTCCGAGGTCGTGGAAAGCTTATGGGGAATAACGGAGAAACTTGGATTCAAGGGTGGCAATATCAGTGAACCCGCTATGGGTATAGGCAACATAATCGGTATGATGCCTAGGTCTATATCTGAAAACTCAAGTATAAGTGGGTTCGAGATAGATAGTTTATCCGGTCGTATGGCAAAGGCTTTATATCCTGACGCTAATATAAAGGTGCAGGGATATGAGAAAGCGTTTTCTCCAAACTCGAAAGACTTAGTTATCACCAACGTCCCATTCGGGAAAAACGCTCCATATGATAAGGTTTTAGATAAGCAATTCAGGAAAAAACTTGGTTCCTCTTATAATCTCCATAATTATTTTATCCTAAAGGGGCTTCTGGAATTGAAAGAAGGTGGTCTCGGCGTATTCGTCACGTCCTCGGCTACGATGGATGGGGCCGATAGTAAGTTCCGTGAGTACGTGAGTGGGAACGGTTATGATCTGGTCGGAGCTATCCGATTGCCTAATGACGCTTTCCAGAAAGGGGCCGGCACGAGTGTCACGGCCGACATCGTTATATTCCGTAAAAGAAAGTATGGGGAACCTTCGAATGGGATAGGGTTCGCTACTACAACGCAAATAGGTGAAGGAACTTATATGGAGGACGGGGATAAAAGGAGCAAGCCTATCATGGTTAACGAGTATTTCTCCAATCATCCCGATATGATGTTAGGTGATATGATGACCGCTTATGACGCTGGTAGCGGAGGTCTATATAGTGGAGCGTCCCAGACATTGAAAGCCAAACCCGGGGCCGATTTAAGCAAGGAGCTATTTAACGCTATTGATAACTTACCAAAGAATATCCTATCAGGTGTTGTAGAGACTAAAGGGCCGGAGGTTGTGGGTGACTCCACTTTGAAAGATGGTACTATTACCGTCCAGAATGGCAATGTCTTTGTTTTAGATGGAGAGTCGTTAAAACCGATTAAGGCAAATCCTACGTTCGTTCATAATGGTAAGACCCGGAAAATAGCGGATGCGGTAAATGATTACAATGATATAAAGAAAAATCTATACGATCTTATCCATGATGAGCAAACAAAGGGTGTGGACCCCGAGCCCGCGAGGAAAAGGCTAAACAAAGTATATGATGCTTTCGTGTCCAAATATGGGACACTTAACAGGAACAAGGCTTTGGACGATATTTTCGCCGAGGATGTTGAGCATGGATTACCCTTCTCTTTGGAAACCGTTAGAAGGGTACCTTCCACGACCGGAAAATCTATGGTATGGGAAGTCTCGAAAGCGGATGGTATCTTGAATAAGCGTGTAAGTTATCCATTCGAGCTACCGACAAAAGCGGATAATGTCTTGGATGCCGTCAATATAAGCAAGTCATATAAAGGTAATATTGATATACCTTATATCTCGGAGATAACGGGTATGGATGAGGTGAACGTGACAAACGAGATACTAGAGAAGGGAATTGCTTATAGGGATCCTGTTACCGGCAATATAATAGATAAGAGCGAATATCTCTCTGGAAACGTAAAAGATAAGTTGGTAGAGGCTAAGGCGGCCTTGGAAGATCATCCGGAGTTTCAAAAAAACGTGGATGACTTGGAAGCCGTACAGCCAGAACGTATACCCTATGGTGAGATAAGTTATCGACTGGGGACTACATGGATCCCGTCTGAGTTTATAAATAATTTCGCTGATAATGTACTGGGTATATCTTACGCTAACGCTAATTTTATCCCGGAGATCGGTGAGTATATTCTTGATAAGAGGGCGTTCATAACCGATTACGCTAAAGCCGGTCAATTCAAGACTGAGAGAATGGACGCTATAGACGTGTTCAAGGCCGCTCTTAACCAACGTAAACCCAAGGTTTATGACGAGATTAAATATTATGAGGACGGTAAGCAGAAAACGAGAAGGGTCGTAAACGAGCAGGAGACACAGGCCGTTGCCGAGAAAATATCCGACATGTCCGATAAGTTTGTGGAGTATATTGATTCTAAAACGATGTTCCATGGTCGTATTGAGGACGTGTATAATGATAAATATAACAACTATGTACTAAAAAAGTATGACAAACCGGTTTTTGAGCATTATCCTAACGCTAATAAGAATATAACGCTTAGGGATCACCAGAGCAAGGCGGTGCAACGTTGTCTATCCGAGAGCACGTTACTCGCTCACCAAGTCGGTACGGGAAAGACCTTTACCATGATTACGTCCGCTATGGAAATGAGACGGCTAGGTATAGCGAAGAAACCCATGATCGTTGTCCAAAACGCTACCCTAGAGGATTTCGTCCGTGACTTTTATAAACTGTATCCTTCCGCTAAGATTCTATCTCCGACAAAGGAGGAGCGTAATGCCGATAATAGGACAAGGCTGTTCAATCTTATAGCTACCGGAGATTTTGACGCTATCGTTGTCCCACAGTCATTCATGGCGTTTATCCCGGATAGCGAGGAAAGGAAAAAGGCATATATCCAAAAGCGTATAGATGATTTTGAGGAGGCTGTCGATCGCATAGAAGACAAGGCTTTACAGGAGAGATTGAAAAGGGAGGCCAAAAGTATGCGTGATTCTCTGGAAGGTATAAAGAAAGGGAAAAACGTAAAGGGCAAGGCAAAGACTGCGGAGACTATCACGGCCAAGACGGAGCGTATTCTTGACAGGCGGACTGATAATGTCATGACGTTTGAGCAAATGGGTGTTGACGCTTTGTTCATCGACGAGGCGCATAATTATAAGAAGATCGGGTTTCCAAGCAAGATGTCGAACGTTAAAGGTATCGATACGAGCGCGTCACAAAGAGCTAATAGTATGTTGCTAAAAGCCCAATGGATATCTGAGAATAATGGTGGTCGAAACGTGGTTCTGGCAACCGGTACCCCTATCACTAATACAATGGCAGAGGTCTGGACTATGATGAATTTCGTGGCACCCGATATCCTAGACGCATATAATATCAATAGCTTTGACGAGTTCGCTACCACTTTTGGAACGGTTGAGCCATCATTGGAGTTTACCGCTACCGGTAACTTTAAGATAGCCGAGAGGTTCAAGAGCTATACGAATGTCCCGGAGCTTATAAAGGCGTTCAGGAGCCATACGGACGTTGTCTTGACTGAGGATGTCAAGGAGTTCAAGGAAGACAAGAATATCCCTAAGTTGAAAGACAATAAGATGACCAATGTCATTGTCGAGAAGAACGAGGACTTGGAGGATGTCATGCAAACCCTTATCAAGGAATTAGAGGATTATAACAAATTGACAGGAAAAGAGAAGAAGGATAAGAGCGCACTACCCTTGGTCGTGTTCAGCAAGGCTAAACAGGCTGCGATTGACCTTCGCTTGCTTAATCCTACATTTCCCGACAATCCTGATAGCAAGACAAACAAGGTGGTCGATAACGTGTTGAGATTATATAAGGAGAGCGATAAGGACAAAGGCACGCAACTTATATTCTGTGATAGTTATCAATCCCCTTCTGAAACTCCAAAAATGGATTTATTCGATGTCGATTTATCTGTTCCTCAGTTTAATTTGTACAACGATATAAAGGAAAAGCTTATCAAGGGAGGTATTCCGTCTAATCAGATAGCTATCGTTGGCAATTATGAGGGAGAAAGGAGAAACGCCTTGTTCGATAAGGTCCGTAATGGGGATGTGCGCATTCTTATTGGAAGCACGGAGAAAATGGGAGTGGGTGTCAACGTGCAAGATCGTCTATTCGCCCTGCATCATATTGACGCTCCAATCAGGCCTATGGATTTTGAGCAACGCAACGGTCGTATCTTACGACAAGGAAACTTATACGCTACATGGGATAAACCGGTGAACATCGTCACATATGGCGTTAAAGGTACCCTTGACGCTACCGCCTATGACAGGCTTCGTATAAAACAAAACTTCATCAACCAGATGATGAAAGGCGATATATCGTCTCGTGTCATGGAGGAGCAAGACGATAGTGATCCGTCTGGAATGACCTTTAGTGAGATGGCGGCGACGTTATCCGGAGATAAGACCGCCCAACTACTGTTTGTGGCACAGAACAAGTTAAAGAAACTGCAAAACTCCAAGAGGAGCGATCTTAACAGTAAGTCTTCCATGCGTGACTCTATATCTAATTCCAAACTTAGGATACAAGAATACAACAGCCGGAAGGATATCATGGAAAGGAACGCCAATATCGTAAAAGAGAACTTCCCTGATGGGGTTGAGTCCGTGACTGTTAAAGGCAATACTTTCAGCGATGGTATATCGAATGAGCTTACGCCCATTATTGATGATTACTATGATAGATATACGCTTGACAGAAACACCCCTCCTCTGAAAATCAGTCTCAATGGAGGAAAAGGCGAGGCAATCGTGCATTTCAATGAAGGAATGATGGTCTATAGCTTATATTTAGGAAAGGAAAAACTGGTTGAGAATCGTGATTTTAGCGGCGGCAAGGGTTTGATGGCTAGCATTGACAGGCAGTTGGGGATTCCCGCTAAATCCGTCTCAGATATAGCCGCTAAAATAAAGGCAGAGGAAAACAAGATAGCGGGATTAGAGGAAGCCGTTAAGAAACCGTGGGGAAAAGAGGATGAACTTAATGCGGCTCAGGCAGAGGTTAATGATCTGCAGAGACAATTAGTTGAAAAAGCTAAAGCTGAGGATATTCAGTTAGAATCAACTCTTGACGTTGATGGTACGTTGGTAAAAGAGGAAGGAGAGACTCGATTTCGATTCATGGGAGTAGATACAACTAATAATCAGGATAATGTAAGTTCTATTGAATCCTCAATCAACGATTGGTCAAACAAGCTTAATACCCCTGTCAGGGTAATCCATGACGTGGACGATATAAACGATACGGATGAGAATATGTTGGCCCGTAAGAGAGATTCCAAAGGCTGGTATGACACTTCTACTGGGGAGATAGTCATAGTATCACCTAATTCCACGTCCGTAGGTGACGCTCAAAGGACTTTCCTCCATGAGGTGGTAGGGCATCATGGGTTACGTGAGCTATTCGGGGATGATTTCGATACTTTCCTTGATAACGTGTATCGGAACGCCAACGAGGATATCCGGAAAAATATCATTGACCGGACTAAAGGCAATCCTCTTAACTTGCGTGAGGCTACAGAGGAATACATCGCTGAATTAGCGGAACGTGGTTTCGATAACAAGGCCGAGCGTTCGTTATGGGAAAAGATCAAGGACTCTTTTCTTGATATGTTGAGAAAGGCCGGTATTAGCCTTGATTTCAAGTTATCGGATAATGACCTTCGTTATATCCTCTGGAGAAGCTATAAGAACTTGGAGCAAGGAAACTTGATGGATGTAGCCGAGGATATCGTGATGAGAAATAGATTAAGTCTTAACAATATAAATTTGAACGAAAATGGATCAATCGCAAGAGATATTGAACCTGAAAAAGGAAAACAACCTTCTGAAACAAAAGGTACTGGAAGGGAACTCGAGACAATCGATGGCGTTGATGAGAACGGAAACGAAAGTGAACGAGACCATATCGACAAACCAAGGGGAGTTGAAAACGCTATTGACGGAACTGAAAACGCAACTGACCGAAATGGAAAAAAGACTGACGGCCAAGTTGACAACGATGGAGACCAACTTGGCGGAGGAGATACGGGCGATAGGAACGGAAGTGTCCGGGATGGAATCGGCGGTGAGCGGACTGTCATCGGACGTGCAGGATCTGAAAACAAGGGTAGAGGCGTTGGAGAAAGCGTAAGGGAAAAGACGGATGATTTCGCTTTCGCAGAGAAAACAATCCGTTTTAGGGAGAACGCACGGAATGAGTCGGTATTGTTCGCTGATAATGATATCCAAGTAGTAGAGAAACAGGTAGGTTCCGCCAAAGATCAATATGAGCGTACCCTATCTACATCATCCTATCAATTTCAGGAGGCGTTTCAGGATTCTATGCTAGGGCTTAAAACATTGCAGGATGCCGTGGCAAAGGCAACGAGGAGTCGTATATTGGATTATGAGAACGCTTATATGGCCGAGAATGCCCTTTCCTCTGTTAATGAAGCTGAGTTCAACGCTTATAGGAAAGCGGCTTTCGAGCCTATCTTAAAAGCGATCTCACGTTTGGAAAAGATGGGATCCTCCATTGATGAGATAAGGGATTACCTTATAACCAAGCATGGTATTGAGCGTAACAGGGAAATGGCCGTTAAACGAGCGTTGTCACAAAACGCGGAAACATATAAATCCCTGCTTGACGAGTATATCGGGAGAAGGAATGAGATACGTGAGAACGGCGGGTCTTGGGAAGAGCAGCAATCAGAAATGGATAGGCTTGCCGAGGAATACGGAGCTAATCTTTCTGATGATTTCAGCGGATTCACGTCCATGTATCCTAACGAGGATAACACGGGGTATGATCCGGATTCCGCAAGGAGATACGTATTGGATTACGAGTCAAGATATGATACATCGGAATTATCGGCCTCTGTCAAAAGAGCCACTGACGCTATATTGGCAAAGCAACGGGATAGCGGGCTTATGAGCCAAAATACGTTTGATTCGATCAGCGATATGTATCAGTTCTATGTGCCTTTGCGTGGATGGGAGGAAACTACGGCAGATGAGGTTTACGCTTATCTTACATCCGAAAGCCAGACGTTCAACGCCCCTATAAAGACTGTCGTTGGGCGAAAGAGCAAGGCTGACGATCCTATAGCGACGATCGCTAATATGGCAGAGAGTGGAATCATGCAAGGGAATAGGAACTTGATGAAGCAAAAGTTTTTGACAATGGTGCAAAACCATAAGACGGATCTCGTGAGCGTAAGCGAAATGTGGGTTCGTCTTGACGAGGCTTCCGGTGAGTGGATCGCCGTTTTCCCGGATATACCATCTAACGCCAATCCGGAACAGGTGGAGTCTATCGTGGAATCTTTCAACAAACGCATGGAGGAGCTATCCAATGAAAAAGGATCTAATGTCAGGCGTTCAAGGGATGCTATAGGGATACCTTACAAGATATTGCCAAAGGACTTGAAGGAGCATCAAGTGATCGTAAAGAGAGCTGGCAAAGAATACGTGCTTACCATAAACGGGAACCCAAGGGCCGCTCAAGCGTTGAACGGGCTTACAAACCCGGATAATACGAAAGGATGGTTCGGTACCTTGGAGAGATACGCCGGATGGCTGAACCGTAACTTGGCGGCTAACTTTACGACACGTAACCCGAATTTCATGGTAAGTAACTTCCTCCGTGACGCTCTTTATTCGAATACTACCGTATGGGTCAAGGAAAGTCCTGTTTACGCTTGGAAGTTCAATAAGAATTTCGCTAAGGTAAACCCGATCAATATGTATCGTCTGGTCAAGGGGTATGAGAACGGTACGTTGGATATGAGCGATCCCTTGAATAAGGCATACCATGATTTTGTAATGAGAGGAGGAGAGACCGGATACACCAATTTGAGAGACGTGGAAGCCAAGAAGAAGGCGATCCAAAAAGAGCTTCAATACTCCAAGCAAAAGGTATCTATCGGAAAGGCTTTGAAAATACTAGGCGAATGGATGGACTTGTTCAATAAGAGCGTCGAGAATTGCGCTAGGTTCGCCGCGTTCCTTACTTCTAGGGAAATAGGGCGGAGCATGGATAAATCTATTTATGACGCTAAGGAGATATCCGTAAACTTCAATAAGAAAGGGGCGGGTTCAAAATTCTTGAATACTGAGGGGCAGACCAAGATAGGTAACGCTAGCGCTTTCACGTCCGGATTGTCAAGATCCATGTATGTATTTTGGAACGCTGGTGTACAAGGTATGTATAATTTCGGAAGGCTGGCCAAGGATAATCCCAAGAAATTCTTGGGGTTAGCGTCCTCTTTCTATTTACTTGGCACTATCATGCCTATGATCGCTGCCGTTTTTGGGGATGATGAAGATGATGATTACTACGATCTTCCGGAATACGTGAGACGTAATAATATCTGTTTCCGTAACGGTGGAGGAAATTGGATTACAATTCCTATGCCCATAGAGTTAAGGGCTATATATGGACTAGGAGAAATGTCTTCTGGAATAGTTTCCGGAAAGGAGAAGTATACCGATAAAAAGATGGCCATGAAGATAGCGGAGCAAATGTCACAGGTTCTTCCTTTGGACATGATGGAGGGAGGTGGAGGATTCTCCGCTTTCGTCCCAAGCTCGGTAAAGCCATTGATTGAGGCCGGAGATAACAAGGATTGGACAGGTTTGCCTTTATATAAGGATAACGACTTCAACAAGGGTATGCCGGAATGGACAAAGGCTTTTAAGAGCGTGGATCCCGCTATATTGGCAATGACTAAATATGCCAATGAACTGACCGGAGGAGATAAATACACTACAGGTACCGTTAACCTAAACCCAGCCATTATAGAACATATATTGGACGGCTATTTCGGAGGTATTGAGGCTACGCGTTCCCAGATGGTCAAATCCGCTGAAACCGCTTGGGGTAGTCGTGATTTTGACTGGAGGAATATCCCTGTAGGGAACCGTCTTATAAAAAGTGGTGATGAGCGGACGAAAAAGAAAGCCATAGATAACGCTTATTATGAGAATTTGGAAGAAATGGATAAGATCGGACAAAGATTGAGAGGATATCGTAAAGAATTGTCTAATCCACAGAACGATAGTTTTGATATAGCAGAGTATCAGAAAAAATTGAATGATCTTATGATGAGCGATGAATATCGTGGATATGTAGAGTTTAATAATCTTAACAAATTGTATCAATCAATGGGTGAGTATTTGAAGAAGGTAGATGATGAAAGATTGGAAATGGAGTTATACGATTTGAAAGCAATGATGAATGAGATAGCTAATGGTAAATAGGTGAAGTGGCGGATGGCGTTGGTGCCATCCGCTTTATAGTATTAATCTTCATTTACATTGAATAGTGCTACGATTATAGATATGAATGTAATTAGTACTAATATGTTTAGACTGATTGCTAATATCCATTGTAATACACTGAAATCGCCATTTATGCTATACGGTAATTTTAAGGAAGACCAACAACCGAAGTATAATATAAATGGTATTGATGCGTATTTAGCTATTTTGCATCCTTTAGATACTAATATTAAAGGATAAGCTATAAAAGTAGCTACACTTCCGATCATAGTAGTCATGAGTCCACCGGCTATTAATATATATACAATAAAGAGCATCCATCCCACGCCCATAATGTAGGGTGTCAAATAATAGAATAATAACCATAGCAAATATGCTGTTATGTGACTTAGCAATATGGATCCTATTGTTCTTAAAAATGTAATAATCATAATATTGTCTTGTCTTTATAAAATGAAAAATATGCTTTAGTTTTATTTTGTACTATACGCCAATATGTAAGAGATCTTTTAATGTCTGTTTTTGAAATGTCTATAACAGGTTCTTCTGCTGGATTTAACAAGGTGTATATAATACCATTTGGCAAGAATGTTTTGAAACTTAGTTCTTGTCTGAAATAGGATATCATTTTCCTTATTCTATCTTCGGATTCTAGTCTGTCATTCCATGATAATTTAAAATATTCAACTAATGGCGTTTTTATACGACTAATAAATCTATAGTCATATGTTTTATCATATTCTAATAGCGTATATACTAAAGATGCTCTATCTATAATAGCCCATGCGATGTTGTTATTAAGTATTTTGAATGTATTTAAGTCGTTTTCTGACACTAAAAAAAGGCAGTCTGTTTTCAATATTTCATTTGCGCAAAGTAACATTTTATCAAATCTATTCCATCCATAATCTTTTTTTACAAAAGGTTCATATTGAATGCCTACAGGGTTTATTTCTTTATCTGCTAACCTAAAATATATATCATATTTTTTTCTATGTATTTTTAAAATTCCTTTATTACATTTTGGACAAACCCAAAAATCTTTTATTATATCCTTATATATAAGATTTGTGCTACCGCACTCTATACATGAGTCTACAGTGCTGCATTTAATTAGTTCTTTAAATTTAACGTATAGATTTATTTTATTAATTAATGATTGTGCATCTTGCTTGTCTTTATTGAATTTGAATATCTTTCTATTCAGTCTCTCTAATTTCTTATTTTCTATGCTTATTGTGTTTTTTATATCGTTAATGTTTATGCCTTTTTGTATAGGTACAAATGTTTTGCAATTTATGCACCAAGCGTGCCTTATTTCTGGGTATGGCAAGTCTTCCAACCCATAAATCCTAGGGTATATGTATTTATAATTAGTTGGATTATATTCTTGTTCATAATCACATGTATCACATTTAGCATAATTATATATTGGCATAACTTTATTTTAATTTGGATTTTTTACAAAATTATCCAATCTTCACATCCGTTATCCCGCAGGAGGCATGTTTTGCAGCATATTTTACTTTTAGTGTTATCCCGAGGAATAGTAAAAAATAGAAAACTCCCCAAATCCTCACGGACAAGGGAGTTTTTATTATTTAACATAATCTATATGAATGGTTTTCAGACAACCTTAAACGATCCGATTCTCACGGACAGGAACGTTATAATATCTAAATCCATATCTAAACAAAGACATACTTAATCATCATTGCCGATCCTCCCGGAATAGCAACGGTGGGTATATCCGTATTAAAATGCTTCCCAATACCACCCAAGGGAAGCGGGAAATATTTATTCAAACTATATTTTATGCCAATTGGCATAAATATACCTCTGGTTCTCACGAAAGAGCGGTATGACTTTGATAAAGTTATTTTATGAATACAACCTAGTGTAATATCTTTAAGTAATGACTCCAGTCCATCACGGATGAGAGCCATAAGGGGTTATAAATATATAACATATACACATGAAAAAACGTGGCACCGTCACAACTACCAAGACCCGGCGTCCCCACGCCAACATAACAGGTAGTAAGCAACGGCCCACGTCTTATATATAGATTATATATACAAATAACGTGGGCGTATTGTTGCTATCGGCTCCCTGTTATGTTTATAAATTTGGGGAATTTAGGTCTTTATAGGAGACGATATCTTTAACGCCACAATGTGTGTCACGTCTTACATTCTAATCAGTGACTACGCGAATATACTCTCTTTATTTTATATTAGTAAAAAATAAGTCGTATTTTATTTATCTAATATTGATTTTTACAGGGAAAACGTTCATGCGCAAGCTATAAACTCGACTCATTTTTTGGATATGAATCGAGATATCCCGTTGATTCTTCTTTGATTATAGAAGGCTTAGGCATATCCTCTGATATGAGCGCTCCTATCATGTCTGTCATCAATATATCGTCGTGATTGCCACGACCGGGAATATTCCCGTAACTACCGTCCGGACGTTGCTCGTATTTGGATGCCTCCTTATACATGCGCTCATCCGGGTCTATGAACATATCGTCCTCGAACGCCACTATGAAATTATCCACCATGTCCTGCTTGGTCTTCTTGTTGGTCTGGAAGCCTATCTTCTTGTATATGCCGTTCCTTATGTCCTCGGGATCCGTCGCCGCACGCATGTAAAGATTGGGGTAGATATCCTCTATCTTTTTCAGTATGCCACGAATATGATCGCCTTCCTCCACGAACTCGGATGCCTCTGATTTTTTCTTATCAAACGTATTGCTCTCGAAGGCGAGAAGGGCGTTCTTGTAGTATCTGGCGATCTTGACGGCTTTGTAGGCGAGCCAGTCATATCGTATATGACCGTGCCATCTGGCTACCACCTCCGGCTTTCCTCCGCTGAATCGTAAATTCCACCTGTTTATAACCGTTATACATGACGGGTCTGAGTTCTTGCTACGTCCACCGACATCGACGATGACAAGATACTCGTTGGATGTCCTTGTATCATCGGGCCTCTTCCAGATTCTCAACAGGCCGTTCGGATTCTTGGTGAGAATTATCCTCTTGGTCTTCTCTGATTGGGATATGTCGCCAATGAACTCCGGGGGTGATACGTATCTTTCCCGCATCACCTCGATCGTATAGATATTGAACACGAGATTACCGGAATACTTGAAACACTCGACATCATCGGATGGTGCCTCGGATGCCATCGATGCGTGATCATGGAACGAGGCCCTTTTCTTGATATACCATTTGATGTGCTCCAGCGTAGCTCCTTTTTCCCATAGAGACCATAGATACTGTCCCGGCTCGCTATTGTCATTAGGGGAGGTCGTGACATCCCTTCCCTCTAATAGATCCAGTATGAAAAGCCGGGTCTCTTTCTTGTCCTTGAATCTTATCATGTCGTTCTCGATAAAGAAGAACGGTATGAATATCGCCTTACGGGATGACGTGCCCTCCTTGGCCATTTGGTACTCATCATAGAAATAACCGGCCATGCCATTAGCTGTAGACTCGGAGATCTCCATGGTCAACGGTCTCTCCAATATATTCGAGTCTATGTTTGTTATAACCTGCTCCGCCGATTTGCCATCCGTTGTTTTCCAGTAGGCTACCTCCGAGAAGTGGGCCATGGCATAGTCCATACCACGTGTTGACTCGAAATTCTCATAAGATGCCACGGTTATCACGTTATCACGTACCTTGTTCCCGGACGGGTCGGTGATTATGGAGTCGGACGCCGAATGCTCGTAAGGGGCGAATTGTAGCTTGTCAACACCATATATAAATCCCGGGATATTATCGAGAACCTTTTTATACATGGCCTTGATACGTTTGGCGGTATCTTTCGTCTGGGCTATAATTACGGAATACCATCCTTCCATGACGAATAGCTGTATCCACGCCATATAGAGCTGTACCAAGGTGGAACCTCCCCATTGCCGGGCTTTCAATAATATTATACGGATCGGGACTCCCTTATGCCTCATTTCCTCCAGAACGGATAGCACGTAACGTTGGGCGTAATTAAGCTCGAAGGGGATCATTTCTCCCGCCTCTTTCGACTTGATCTTAAATAACGAGAAAAAGGCGAAGGACGGGTCTCTCGAGCAACGAGCCCAAAATAGCATGTTGGCCACGTCCTCCTCATTTATCCCATCTGAATCCGGGTACAGCTCGTTGAACCTTATCGTGTAGTCCTTTATGGAACCAGCTTTCAGAACATCTTGATACAGATCGTTCTTGAAAACCTCCTCGGTAAGCCACTGCACCCTTATGGGGTAATCATCTATGACAACCCTATGGATATGCCCCTCCATTCCACGCCCCGTGAATTGGTCGTGCGTGCCGAATATATTTTTCAGCCTCTTGTTATTCTCGGCCAATATAGACTCAACCTCTTCCGTGAACGCTAATTTTCTGTATGACTCCATAGATGATATAGGCTATTAGGAATGACAGCAAGTGTATCCTCCAGTTGAATAAGGGGATAAACGCCATGACGATATTGCTCAATATTATTCTCCAAAGGCTTAGTTTATAGGCGTGATATCTGCGGGCGTAACATCCCATGATAAATCCGGACATGCCGCATGTAGGAACCGGCAATGAGGCTAGTGGTACGAACGAGGCCAAGACGCAAGACACGTAACCGATCAGGCATGTTTTCACACGAGGCTTAAACTGGAATAAGGCGATAAGATTTAATGATAAATGAAAGATGTTTGCGTGGGTGAACGTGTAAAGGAAATGGTCGTATGGTATGGAATTGGTATCGAAATAGAAATGTTTACCTGCGAGTTGGAGTATGACGCTTGTCAAGGCGATTATTAATGAAGGAATCAGTCTTTTTAGCTTACCTTCCATTTTTCCTTTCCCGGTTGATGCGTTGTATTATCGCCAACGCCCGTGAATAGGATATGTAAAAACAGGGGGCCGTTTGGTAGACCGCGAAAGAGGTGATGAAATAAACGGAGCTTCCCTTGAATTCTCTCTTTTTCTCCAGCTCTTTGTAAATCTCATAAATGTCATCGATCATCTTGTTCCTGATCGATCGACCCTTTTCCTTGGTCTTCCCCTTCCTGATCAGCAGGATTCCCCTATACGCTTGAAGGGTGGAGATCCAGAACCTAGAGGCATGGGAGGATATAGCCCTCATTACCGCCTCTCGGTGGGATTTCACTTCCCTCATCTTCAAAGCACGTCTATAAGCTTCGTAAAGCTCCATGTCCCGCTCTGGGATGAAATCTACGCCATTAACCATAAAGAACGCTTGTTTTGGTGAACATCGCAAAGATAAAAAATAGATTCACATGTTTGATTATTCTTAGGGTTCATGGGGTAAATAAAATAATCAAAATAACAAAACGGATATACCTTATTATTTTCCTTTGCCTAAAACAAAATCGATTAAGGTATGGCAGATATATCTAACAAAGAGAGATTCAGACAAAGATACGCCAAACGGAATCCGGATCTTAACATGGATGACGAGGAGGCTTACTACGGCTCGGTCAACCAGTTCATGGACGAGTATGAGGGTTACGAGGGTAACTCTAAGAAAATGCGGGAGAACCTATCCAAGAGTCCAGCTTTCGCCGAGTTGATGGTAGCCGCTAGGGATCAGGATGATTTCGATCCCGTGGTGTGGATGGTACAGAATAAGGGGCTTGACTTAAAAGCCTTGGCCGATGATCCCGATTATTCGCAAAAGCTGGCCGACGCTCATAACGCTTACTTGGAGAAACTGGCGAAACAGGACGAGATCGAGAAACAAATGTCGGAGAATATGCCGGCTAGCGTGGAAGGGATAAAGGCGAAAGCCTCGGAGATGGGCCTTTCCGATGATCAAGCGGAGGAGGTTATAGGCAAGATGTATCAAGTCATGGATGATTTGATCGTCGGTAAATTGGACCCGTCTATTTTCGAGATGATGGCCAAGGGAATGAATTATAACCAAGACGTGGAGGCCGCTCGGGAGGAAGGCGTTGCGGAAGGGATCAACAAGAAAGTTACCGACAAGTTAAAGGATCTTAGCGGTAAGCAGGAAAGGCCGAGAGGAAGACAAGGAGCACGGCAGGAGAAGCCGGTTACGCAAGACGTGAACAATCCTTTTTTATAATAAGAATAATAACAATTAATACTTTTGCGATGAATAAATTATTTAAAGACAAGATGTTTTGGGTCAAGGCTTTGTTCTTTGTCTTGGCGGTATTGACCGGTGGAGCGGCTATGGCCGTGGAGATCGGGGGGAATGGAAGTGATACGGATCCCAATGATGGCAAGCCGTTGGAGAACGCGACCCCGGACGCGGCGGGTAAGGGTATTGACCAGCAGGGGCAGGGGGCTACCGGATCCGCGGTCACCGACGCTGATCTGGCCGAGAACAAGGTAGAGGATTACGTCAGTAAATTCCAGGCGTACAAATATCCCATGCACACGGATTTCCTCAAGCTCGCCAAGCAAGTCCATGTCAACACGAAGGAACCGGAGCATTACAATATTGGCGAGGCTATAATGGATTGCGTTACCAAGGCGGCTGTGACCAACACGGACAAGGACGCTGAGGTAAAGCTTAGCTTGTACAAGAATGACGAGAAGTTATTCGCCGAGTGCAACACCGTCTTGGTGGACGGGGTGACCGGATATGATGAGGCGGGCAATTCAGACGGAAGTCCGTTGGTTCTCTATGTCGTATCGGCGGATAAGGCTAACGGTATTATGGTTGCCGCCCTTAACGGCCCGTTGGATGATAGCGGGAACATGTATGTGCCGGACTTGAAAGCGGGCACCGGATTGCATATCATGGCACCGGCAATGAGCGAGAGCGAGGTTGAGATCGCCCCGGATTCCGCTTATCCCAAGAAAGAGATCGCCTACTTGCAGAAGAAGGTATGCCCGATCACGTGGACGGAATTCTTCGAGCGTATCAACAAGAAGGCGAAGTGGAACGTGCAAGACTTGAAGGATTGGACTTTGTCTAATTTCCGCAAGAAATGCACGCGCACGATGTTGATCGGCGTAGGAACTAAGTCCTTGAAGTATGGCTCCAAGAAAACAGGTACAGAATACGTGTATTTCCAAAAAGGAGTGTTGAGACAATTACGGCTGGGTTACCAGATCGGTTCGACATTGGAGTTCGCCGACCTTATCGGTATCACCCGTATGCTTTTCGGGAAGTACTCGAACACGAACGAGATGGACGTGTATTGCGGTACCAAGTTCATCGAGAAGTTGCTGAACATCGATTTCACGAAACATAAGGATATCTCATTCGTCAAGAAACAGAATATCGGTATCGATATCTCCTCTTTCGAGACCACTTTCGGAAAGCTGAACTTCAAGGTCGAGCACGCCCTTGACGATCTTGGATATGAGGAATGCGCCGTCGCTTTCCCGATGTCCGAGGCCAAGCGTTATTACTACCAGAAAGGAAAGACTCTTACCGTGGATCATTCCAAGGGGGAAGGCGGTGAGGTGCGGGAGGCCAAATCCCAATATTATATTCAGGATGACTGCTTGATGCTTACGGGTTATAACTCGATGCTGATCGGTCCGGACGTGACAGTGAGCGGATATAAGCTGTCTATGCTTGACACGGTCGTTTCCAGCGTGGCTTCCCTGAGTTCCGTATCTACACCGAAAAAGGACGATGTGGTTTACTTGACCGTAGCGGACGATACGCACGCCGTCGGATTATATGTATATGACGGTACGGCATGGAAACCATACAAGGGAGAGATCAACGTGTAAACTGTAATATTGTCAAACAAGACCCACCGGAGCAAACGCACGGTGGGTCTAATAAAATCAATCGAATGATCACGAAAACATATGAGTTGGTAGGCAAGGATAATTGCATGCTCCGTACTATATACTGCGGCACAAGGGTCAGCATGGAGTTCAAGGGCGGTAATTTCATCAATGGTAAGAACGCCTTACTACGGACTAGCAACCCTTTCGTACAAGACGCTATCGAGAATGATTGCCGATTTGGTACGTCTATCCGGCTCGTCTCTACGTTAAAAGACGATGATGTGTCTGGTGTCTCGGTCATGAGGAACTCGAGAGGCCGGGAAAAACAAGTGAAAGAGGTCAAGACCGTAAAGAACGTGAATGATGCTATTGACTATTTCGCCAAGATGGGCTATAAAGTGGAGAACGATGATATGCTTGAGGAGTTAAAGGATAAATTAAGTGTCTCGTTCCCGAACATGAAATGATATGGATATTAGCGTGAGCGACATAGTGAGTGAGGTCAAGATCTGCATAGACGAGATCGGGCTTAATGACGCTGAGTTCCTAGGAACGCAGGATAACGAGGAAATGGACACGATTATCAAGTCCAAGATATCGGAGGCGTTGCGCTTCGTAAACGGTAACGCGGACTGGGGCCTGCTGGAACCGAACAAGATAATAACGGACGGAACCATAGAGGAAGATCTTGTCGCTCATGTAAGCTTGCCGGAGAACTACTCTCGGATTTGTTACGCTAGGCTATCATCATGGCCTTTATTTATTTCAGATCCTATCTATTGGAACGATAAGGAATACGCCACGCTGTCGGATCCATACGCAACTGGGACATGGGAAAGACCTAAACTGGCGTTGACCATGAGGCCGGGTAAGACATTGGAGCTATATAAGGCGAAGGATAAATCCGACACGTTCGAGATCGGGATCATAACGGACGAGGATATAACGGATAGCTTGGAGGTAAGCCCCAAGCTGAAAAAGGCGCTGATCTATTATATATCCGGCCTCACGTTGCTTACTTACAGGGATCAGCACGCGGACAGTATGTTTAATCAAGCGTTGGTTCTTATGGGTGTCAATCCATCCGGGGCCAACTCCAATCAATAACAAGACTATAGAATCATGGTATACATATTCAAGGACAGGTTAATTCGGGTAGAGTGGACTATTTACAAGGGGATAAGCCCGGTGAAAGAGGATTTCTCCCGATCTAATGTAAAGGTTTTTCTATTAGGCAACCGGGAGAAATATCTACTTCAAGCGAGAGCGGACAAAGGTACGCTTTATGTAGACATTCCTTCAGGGTTGGAAGAAGGAACTTACTCTATCGAGGCGATATGGGTCAAGAATATGGATCATGTCTTTGATACACGAAGCGTATGCCGCTCCAAGAAAGAGGATCTTTTCTCTATTACCGAATTTGAGGACGAGGCTACGAATATCGGAGAAGGCGTCGTCGTGCTGAAAGTAAAGACCTCTACCGCCACTTATGGCTATGATGGTTTGTCCTCATACGAGCTGGCCGTATTACGTGGGGACTGGAACGGTACGGAAGGAGAGTGGCTGAAGCATGAGCGTTACGTAAGCGTACTCAATTCCCGTGGTGATAGCGAGGTTGATACCATGAGCCAAAAGGCCATTACCGATGAGTTGGAGGCACAAGACAATGCCATAGAGGATATTCGGGAAGATACGGAAAAACTTGATAATCGTGTAGAGAAAGCGGAGGACAAGGTTAATAATATGGGGGATGTCGTTGATGAGATCAAGAGCCATGCCCCGGTATCAGCCCATCCCGCCGGTTTCAAGCCGGACATCGACCTTACCCCGGAGATCACGGTAGACCGTGCTTGGAGAGACCATGAGGGTAACGTTATCCGTGATACGTATATCACCCGGAGAGGATTGCGGAACGAGATAATCGACATCACCAACCAGCAGGTAACGGACTTGAAGCCCGGTTCCGTCGATCCGGACGATCTTTCCGAGGCTACCAAGCAATTGATCGGTAACAAGAGCATAACCAACCTTCCGGACGAGGAGGATATAACCGTGACGGATAACCAGACCTTGAAGTTGAAAGACAAGGAATACGCCCCGAAGGATTACTCCGGTATGGGACGTGTGTATCTCCGGAAGCATTACGTGAACGGCGTGAACACGCTCACGCAGCACATGATGAGAAAGCCTAATACCATCTACATCATCCAGTACGACTACTGCCTAGCCGGTCAGACGATCGAGGTGCCGGAGAATTGCGTATTGCGGTTCGAGGGGGGATCGTTGAGAAATGGTACACTAGTGGGTCATGATTCTTATATTGATTCCAGTTTGTCAACAATATTTCATTCGTTGGAAATAAATGGATCTTTTCTAAATAGAGAATCAAATGTATCATGGTTTACTAATGAAGAATTAACAACCAAAATATTTAAAAGTTTATCTAATATTTCAAGAAATGTAAATTTAAATAAATGTACATTATGGTGTAGTAGGATTGATATAAAGGATATACAAAAGATTCACAATGGAAGGCTACAATCCAAGAATATAAATGAAAATCAATCTGTCAATATCCTATATATTCATGATACAAATTCTGATGTATTGATAGAGAATGTGATTTTTGACGGTATGGCTCATACTTATGCCATGAAAGAACACAACCCGGAGAACTTGTTAAGAATAGAAAATTGTTTTAATGTAACTGTCAAACAATGCGAGTTTTTAAATTATTCTCAATGTCAATCCATAAAGGAACCAGTGGAAGAATGGGGATTATATTATCAATCAGCCGTGAATATTAATAATAATCATAATGTTGTATTTGATTCGAATATCGCCCACGATAATCATTTTGAACAATTTATTTTTTATGATCCTACACTTAAATATTCTTTGCGTGTTACAAATTGTATTACTTATGGTAATTATCAAGCTTATGGTACTTTTATAAACTATGGTTTTAAGAGCACTTTGTATGATGGCAACTATTTGACTCAAGGCGTTGCTTCTTTTATAGCTACTCAATCGGATAACTGTATATATACTAATAACTATTTTGAAGACTGTTCCTATTTTGCTATATCAACAGAATGGACTGGTGGATGCTATATGAATAAAAGTCAATTGATTAAAGGTAATATTGCCAAGAACTGCCGGTATGGCGCTTTTAATGTTGGAGTATACGATATAATTATTAGTGATAATATAATAGAAAGCTGTGGGGGGAGGTATGGCAGTATCTATTGTAAAGGTAAAACATATGGAAATCATCCATATGCTATACAAAGTGCCAAATCATTACCTTATGATACAAAAGAGTTTTCCCCAGCTTATAATATTGTTATATCCGATAATATTATACTTAATGATCTAGGTAATGATGCTATTTGCATAAAATCTCATTCACATTTTTTAGATGTAACTACTATTGATAAATTTGGAGTAATTAATAATATATTAATATCGAATAATCAAATAGAGAGCAAATCTAGGCCTTTTCGAATATTGGACTCTGATATAGAGGGTCTTAAAATCATAAATAATACCTTTACAATCAAAGGGAAGGATGTCTCTATATATATTAAAGATGATGCTACTAGTTTGACATCATTAAAAAATAGTATAAAAGGTTTAACTATAAAAGGGAACAATTTTAAGACGGATAAAATATTTGGAAATTATATAGTATATAGTCTTATAAGGGGAGGGGTTTCGGATCTTGTCTTTGAGGATAATAATATAGAAGCTATAACAACTGCTGAATCAGTAATAAATTTTGGAGGAAATGCTGGAACCGTCACCGTCAAAAGTGTTAAAAATAACAACTTTCCTTATTGTGTTCCGATATTAAAACAGGCAGGATATTTATATAAAGGAAACTCTGTTCCGATTACACAGAATGAATACCTTCTGAATGGAAGTGTTACTTTTTTTCCTGTCAATTGTATGGAAGGTGATGTTTTAATTACTAATTCAAAACAAGATTGTAGTAGATTTTTGGTTGTGGAAAGAGGAACCACGAATTTGTCTAAAATTCCTGTATCTACCACATCAAACTCTCCTGTGATTGTTGTTTCCGGGGATCCCTCCAGTCTTACGCTTGGAGGACTTGTAAACATATCTGAGGATATTCAGGAGGCGGTCATTCTGGAGATATATACAGAGGATGAGATTAATTATGCGAGGTTAAATAAGCCTTGTAAAACTAGCGGTAGCCATACATTGAGTTTTAAATACCCGATACTAAAAAATATAGATGTAACTCTAACTAATAAAGTTGTGATAATTTAAAGTAATAATGAATATGACACTTGCTGATATAAAAGTTAAGTTTAATGTAGAAGATACAGTCTTTGAGATTACGCAAGATATAGATTTGGAGGGTTCCGAATTGAATATGAGATCAGGATGTAGTCTATCTTTTAAAGGAGGTTCTATAATAAATGGGATATTGACTCTTAATAAAACTAAGATACTACCAAATGGTTGTATAATATCGGATTATATCACAGCTGAAATTCAGGGTACATACGCAAAAGGTCAATGCCTCTATGACACAACATTGAATAAACCGAAATGGTGGAATGGCACGAACTGGATCGATGCCACTGGAGCTACCGTATAACCATTAAAACATTATAATCATGAGACAATTCATATACACGATCATCAGAAAGATATTCAAGCTTGTATTCTCTGTTTACAAGCCGAAGGTAAGGACATTGTACAAAGGCCGTAAGAACATCGATCTTACGGAGAACGGCGATCAGCGTATAAGGGTAGATAAGCCTTTCTATCTGGCCGGGAATACCTATAAATTAGATCAGTTGGATAATAAGAGCGTATTCAAGCTAGCCCTTTACAAGAAGGAAGGCGAGGATTGGTCAAAGGCTAACGACCTTGATTTGATCTTGAGACTTAACGCCGGCTACAACATATTTTACGTATAACGAACTAAAGCACGATACATCATGGAAGAGCGAAAAGATATTTGCGAGGGTTACGAGAGGGATAGCGTACAGCAGCTAGACAAGCTGGCCAAGGATAAGAACGAGCGTTTTCCGATCTATCCGTTGACATACATTCAGGCCGTATATGACGCTAGGACGAAAGAGAGGCTTGATTCCATATTGTGGAAATGCAACAACGTGTATTTGCCTTGGATGGGATCGGCGGGGGATACCCGTATACAATTGCCTTTCTGGATGAGAAGGAAGGGTATCATAATCACTTACAAGAACCTTGAGGATGAGACGATAACGGAGAAGCTCACCTATGATCTTTGTATCGCCGATGATTTCTTCCGTCTTGACTCCTCTTGGACTAGGATAACGGACGCCCTTCCGGTCGGGGGTAACATAACCATAGGCTCTAACGGAAATTGGTTTCAAGATGGCGTTGATACCGGCTTCAAGGCACAGGGACCTAAAGGGGACAACGGGCTTACCCCCATGCTTCGCACGGTTAATAACAAGCTTCAATACTCGTATGATGGAGAGGTATGGAATGAGATCTCTGAGTATATCGCCGCTTGGTTCCGCTTTCAAGACAATAAGATCCAGATATCACGGGATCAGAAAACATGGTCTGACCTGTCAAAGCCGTTCACTCAAGACCTGTATATAAAGGGGTATGTCGCTACCTCGTCAGCCCTGCCCTCTACGGGCGTGAAACAGGGTGATATCTACATGGTAGGCCCTACGTACGCGGCTGAGGACACGGAACATAAGAATCCTATATACCGGATGTACGTGTATAACGATTCAGGATGGAGGGATAACGGGGTTTTCCAAAGCATAGCCGCCGGTGTGGTTCAGACGATCGGGAATAGCGAGACGGAGGTCATGAGCCAAAAGGCTGTTTCATCCATCGTCGGCCTAGACACGTACCCAGTCTTCTCCGATACCAAGCCCTACGTAAAAGGCGAGATCGTTAATTACGGCGGTCTCTTGTACGAGTTCACGGCTGATCATGAGGCGGGGGCGTGGATTGGCACGGACGCAAGGGAGACTAGCTTGAGGGGGGAGGTTAGAAATATTGATAATTCAATCATGGAGTACAATGTTTCAATGCATAATGGCTGGTCAAAGTACACTCTTGTGGAAGCTATAGCTCTTGTTCCTAATAGGTTAAGAAGATTAGGGCAAAAAGTGAGTTTTATAAATTCTTTAACAGGATTAGCCGAAACTTGGATGTATATAGGGACAGATTCCAACGAATGGGGGATTACAAATTTTGTTGCATCTGACGCTGGATTCTATGGTCAAATATTTGATACTATAGAATCTCCCTATAATATCGACAATATAAAATCTACAGGTTTTTATATTAAAAAAAATGGAAATCCTTATATACTAATTGTTAAAGCAGAAAAAGGTGCTGAGATATATCAAGTTAGATTTTATGTCCCTGATTTTACGGACAAAGTTGTCTTGGGAAAAAGAAAATATTCTACTTCTACTAATTCATGGACCTCTTGGGTAAATCAAGAAATTATTACACAAGATTTACTTGATGCACTATCATCAACAATTTATTCATTTGATGGTTTTATTGAAACTAATGATTCAGATGCAGACAATTTTATAGATAAAGTTACTACTACAGGAGTTTATAAGAGAGCAAAGAATGGGTATCCTATTATTTACTTTGTTAAAACTGTAAATGGAATTGTTTACCAGACTCAGTTATACTATAATGATAGTTTAACATTAGTATTTAAGGTAAGGCGACTTAATAGTGGTGTGTGGACTGAATGGAGTAATCAAACATTTGTTTTTGATATAGGCACTTTTAAGTTTAGTGAACTTGATAACTTAAATAGTTATGGAACTTATATATCAAGTGAAACTTATAATAATGGCATATTATATGTTATGAAATCCTCTCCATATCTCCTTGGTTATGATATGACCCAGATACTCTTCTTAAATGATGTGAATAGTGGGAGATTAAAGAAAGGAGTAAGACATCATGAAACTGGCGCTAATTGGATGGACTGGGGATGGGAGGAAGTAGATGATACTACTTTACAGAAGCAGATTGCTAAGACTGGAATATCATTTAATCTTACCAATTATAATCAATATCAAGGTTATATCTCTCAAAGAGATTTGACTGTAAATGCTAATGAAGGTTATAGGACTATATCTATACCATTAACAGATATACCAGAAGGTCAAAAGTACCTTACTATCCCTTGCCAAGGAGGTGCAATTCTTCTTGTTGGATATTGGAAAGGTGATTATAATGATTCCTCTAATTATCTTGGAAGAGATAGTATAACAGCTTTCTCACAAGCAGGGTCGCAAATGTATGAAAATGTCCCATTACATAACCTTATACCTGATGGTGCAACGCACATGACATTATGCTGGAATATAGTTGGTTATCCAAAACTTACTATATATAATCCTGATTTAAATCCTTCTTCTGGAGGTGGTAATGTAAGAGGTATTATACTCCCTTCTACTTATCTTGGACAGAGAGAGGTTGTTTATGGTGGAATGAATAATGCCTATCTATACAAGAGAGGTGCATTGCTAAATATAGCTGGGAACCATGATGATTTAATTATTGTAGCAGGTCAAAGCAATGCTGATGGTAGAGCTGATAAATCTGAGGCTCCACAATGGTTGATTGACATGAACTATAAGATAGAGAACTATATGATGTGGAATCCTATAGCAGAGCAATTCCAACCTTGGGAGTTAGGTGTCAATACAGGAAGTGAGGATAATGCAAGCAACCAATTTGGATTTGATATTTATTTCGCAAAAAAATATTTGGAGGCAAATCCAGCAAAGAAACTTTATGTAGTAAAGCAAAGTATTGGTGGATCTCCTATTTCCCCTTTAAGAGCAAGTGGAGAAACCAGAGCCTATTGTTGGACCCCTATGCCAGAACTTATCACAGATGGTGGCACAAGTATGTGTAACCTACTTATTGAGAAGATTAGAAAGGCTTATCTGTATGCTTCAAGTAATAATATAAACTTGGCTATTCAGGCCCTATTATGGCATCAAGGTGAAGCTGACATGACTGAAATTAGAGCATCTTACTTTGAGGATAATTTGAAAGGATTGCTTTCTTGGATGAGAGGTATTTGGGCAGCTCCTGCATTACCAATCATAAATGGTCAGATTTCATCATATTATGATACAGAATTTCAACCAACTTATAGCGCAAACAAAACTTTTGCAACCTTGAATGGCATTGACCCTTACTTCAAGACTGTAAATATGGAAGGTCAGGCTATGCAACCTGATAATGTTCACTTCGCTGCTGGAGGTTATGAGCATATGGGTTATGGAATGTGGAATTATTACTTGGAATTTAATCCTATATATAAACCAAATTCCTATTCGATGATTTTAAGTAATGTAGTCTATAAAGATTCTATTCCTACAGATTAATGGATTTATGTAATAATAGGCAAACCTTATGTACCGCTACCTCTCCTACATATCAGACCTCGCCAACTGGTTAAAGTCCATTGCCATAGCCGCCGTAGTCACGGCGATGGACTTCGTGTCACCGATCGAGAACTTCTTGGTGGTGATCCTGTCGCTGGCCTTCATCGATACGTTTTGGGGGCTGGCTGCGGATCACGGAGATTTCCGGAAGAGCAAGTTTATCCGTAGCTGGGTGTACATGCTAGTCTATTTCCTGATAATTATCATTTCGTTTTGGATAGGCGTGATGATGGATATATCGGAGGATAACGCCAAGGCTTTCGTGTCTTGGATCACGTGGGCGATGATATGGTTTTACGGGACCAATGTCTTGAAGAACATGGGCAAGGTATTCCCGGATAACAAGGTGATAGCCTTCTTGTATTGGGTTGCCGCCGTAAAATTCATTAGTAAGGTCAATTTCTTGGATGAGTATAACAAGACAAAGAATAAAAAAGGCTCCCCAGATCCAAAAGGATAGGGGAGCCGGATAAATTTTAGCTTCCCGCCTCTCACAAGGAAGGATAGCAAGGTTAACAAAGCGTCACAAATATACGAATAAAATCAAATAACAATGGCAGAGAAAAAATTACCGAGAGGGTTGCGTCTATGTAACCCCGGAAACATCCGGATCAACAGCGATCTATTTCAAGGCGAGGTTAGACCGAGCAAGGACAAATCATTTAAGCAGTTTGAAACGATGGCATACGGCTACCGGGCGGTGTTCCGAATCCTCTCGAACTACTATCGTAACTATAAGCTTGACACGATCCGCAAGATGATCAGTCGTTGGGCTCCTGAAAACGAGAATGATACAGATGCCTATATCAAGGCCGTATCTGGTTACGCCGGCATCCCGTCTGATGATCCTATCAATGTGAATGATCGTGAGCAAATGACCCGGATTGTCGCCGGGATGAGCAAGGTGGAGAATGGGAGGGAGGCCGATATGTCGGATGTTATAGCAGGGTGGAATCTACTATGAAAATATGGTTCGTCATATTGTTATGCCTTCTCTGTGCCTGTGGAACTTCCAAGAAATCCACGGATACGGAGAGGC
>ERZ779919.283-NODE-283-length-27802-cov-7.88283_pt1 | contig 27802 bp, 26 predicted proteins | sample MGYA00511349_ERZ779919 | MGnify/ENA primary metagenome ERZ779919 (study PRJEB29588, sample SAMEA2147384) | human gut metagenome | biome: human gut; feature: human-associated habitat; material: faeces | place: Denmark | collected 2008/2010 ...
GGCAGTGAACACTAAAGTTACACCACGCTGATTTTACAAATTTCATTATAACTTTTGATTATACCGGAGGATTTTCCTCCGGTATTAATTGGTTGCTAAAATAGCAAATTATTAGCTAATAAAGAAACAATTACGAACTTATCTCAATTATTATCCAAAAGAAAAGAACTATAGCCATTAAAATAGCACAACCGATAGCTGTATCTGTATCTTCATTTTCTTCTTTCTTTTTTCTTTGTGCAGGTGTCAATTTGGGAAGTGGAGTTGTTCGAAGTTGTCCCGGATTCCACTTGCGTCCACATTTAAGACATGTAACTTTTACATTTCCACTACCTATAAATCCGGCTAGTAACCCTATACCTCCAGTTAATATAGCTCCAGTTACCGCTTTACCTGCTCCAAAGCCTTTCTTATTTGCGGTTAATTGTGAACTACCACAATTAGGACAATACAATTTATCTTCTTGTTCCTCCATAATATTAGTAACTTTGATTAATAATCGGGATGATTCTTTTCATATTCATCTAGCATTTCAAGTTGTTGCTTTTGTTCTAAGCTACCTTGAAACTCGATTTGCCTAGCTTTACCATCTATTGTATGGTACTTACCATTAGAGCTAACAGTGGGTTTGAAATTGGGGTCAGAAGAATACCCGCTAGAAGTTTGAATTTCATCATACATCGCTTGCTCTTTTTCGTATTCTAATACAGCAATCGAATCGGCTACTCTAATTGAATCCTGCAATACCTGTTCGGAATTGCTTTTCTTCATATTGCAGCTAGAAATGAATAATGCCGATACTGCAAGGATCAAAATCTTTTTCATAACTTTTTCTTTTTATAGTTAAACATAAAGTGAATAAATCCCTATCCAATTCAGCAATAACCATACGCAAAGTCACAAAAAAAGACGTAGTGCTACTGCCATACGTCATCAAGGCTCACCACAAGCCCACTTACTCAATGGCAGCGCACCACGTCAGTATATGACGAAGTACACTTTACCCAACGAGTAAGTTCATTGATAGCCTTAGTTCTGTTATCCGAGGTGGTGATTCTGATGACGTTTCAGGCTATATTTATACGTTAAATGTTGTACATACAACATCGCTTCGCAAAAATATGGATTATTTTCTAGGTAGTGTCCTAATTAGGACACTATTAACTTTTTTATAGAATTGCTTGATGATTAACAAAAAATGATTAAATTTGCGCATGAAAAAGTAGAAGAAACTTTTTGCAGGGATTCTTCTACTTCAAATATTAATTTTAATTTATTTTTTAAAATGGAAAAAATAAATATTATTGAAAAAATTGAGTATCTTATTGAAGATGGGGTACTCAAATTACAGTACACCTTTGAAGATGGAACATTTCATATTATGGAATATCCTCTTTTTTAAGTGTTTGTAGGTCGGATAATATTCCGACCTTTTTTCATGTGCAAAAATAGCTAATAATTCTATATAAACAATACCACTATTGTTAAATATATATAATTACTCTTTTTCGGGATTTTTCTTGCTCATTTCTAGCAGCATCTCTTTTAGCCTTTCTTCGGGTATAGTGAGAACGAAGCCCTGTATCTCGTAGATAGGCTTCCTTTTTTTCTTCTCCTTCTTAGGTTTATCTTTCTTTATGTCTTTATTATTTGCCATAATATCTAAGCTGCTGCATATTGCAAAAGTAATTCAATTCTCTCATATTTGCTAATTTTTCGGGTGTTAAATCGGAAAACAAATTCGTCAACGTATCTTTGTAGATACTTCTTGCTGACATGGATATATGTTCCTTTTATAGTTCGTTTAAATACCGACCAAGCGTTTTCTATTCTGTTAGTTGTGATTTCGATTATCTCTCCATCATCAGTAACTAGAATCATTCCGTAGAAATGTTTGCCGTGGTCTACAGACATTTGCGTGTATTTCTTCTCTAGTCCTTTGTAGCTCCAACCATCGGTATAAACTGAACTTCCTACATCAACATTCTTTTTCACAATCGGGACGAGCGTCTTTGCTTGGGTGTTCGGAACAACCATTGCGAAAATCTTCCCACCTCTTTCTATAGCCCCAAATACAGGAACTTTATCCTTGTAGCTACGTCCTTGACATTTCTCTACTTTCTTATCTTTATGGCGATTAATATTCTTTCCACCTACAAATGTTTCATCTATCTCAACGTCACCAGATAGCTTCTGATTGTTTTCTTTAGCCATTGCAGTTCTTATTCTGTGAAGCATATACCACGCTGTTTTCTGTGGAATATCCAAATCATCTGCTAATTGATAGGAAGATATAGCATTACCATGATTTGCGAGCATTATTATTGCGTACAACCAATCTCTAAAATCCATTTTAGAATTAGCAAAGAATGTCCCAGTTCTATAAGTGAAGTATTTCCCAGTATTCTTGCACTTATATTTCCCATTCTTACATTTGTACACTTTAGATGTCGGGTCAAAAGGTGAAACCACACCGTCTTTCCATCTTATTTTCTCGTAGTATTTGATTGCGCTTTCTTCGTTTGGGAAAGAAGCAGCAAAACTAATTATGCTTTTCCTATTTCTTTTCCTTCTCTTTTTCATAACGCTTATCTTTTATGTTGCTACAATATAGTGAAAATAAACGAGATATGCAAATAAAAAGACAAATATTTTCGATAGTAAATATAATATATTATCTTTGTATCGAAACAAAATAAGGACGATAAACATCGTCCTTATAACTAAAAGTTATGATAAATCAGTGTGGTGTAACTTTAGTGTTCACTGCCTTAAATAAATATCTTTTGGATATTAAACTTCTTTTGCCAGAATTTGCTACTTTTGACCTGTAAATAAACGGACTGCCTAATGAAAACAAGATGTTGTTATCCTAAACGCTATTTATTGTTGTTCTTTAGTTTACTTGTCAGCGTAGGTAGCATTCTGATGTCTGTCTCTCTATCTTCCTGCTCTTCTTCGGTGAAGAGTCCATTGCTACTATCTGCTGACTCATTGATGGAAATATATCCTGATAGTGCATTATCCATTTTGGAATCAATTTCCTCCCCACAGAAATTACCATGTGCTGACAGAGCACTTTATGCGCTATTGCTTACGCAAGCAAGGCATAAAAATTATATTGCTTTAGGAGATGACTCGCTGATAAAAACGGCTGTTGAATACTATGGTGATAAGAAGAAAAGTGTACGTGCTGCAAAAGCTCATTATTATTGGGGAGCTACTTATGGTGAGAAGGGGTATACTTCATTTGCTGTAGACGAGTATCTGACGGCAATTCGGTTGATGCCTGTTAGGGATGAATTCTTAGCAATGATTTATGATAATCTTGCGGACTGTTATGAAAAAGATGAATTAGATAATGTAGCAATGGAAGCTTATCGCGCTGCTTATCAGATATTAAAAGGAAAAAGTGGACAAATATATCCAATGCGAGGTATTGCGCGTATGTTTTTGTTGCAAAATAGGAAGGATAGCGCATTGTTTTATTATCAGCAAGCGCTTGATTGTGCATTGGCGGATAAAGACTCTAGCTTGATAGGGGCTCTTTATCATGATTTTGCTATGGTTTATAATGAAAAAAAAGATTATATTCTGGCAAATCAATATGTATCGAAGGCAATTATGATACAAGGGGAGGGTGCTGTTAATGCTTGTTTGTCAAAAGCCCAAATTATGTTGAACTTGAATCAGCTTGATTCTGCCAGCTATTTTTATAATAAGAATATGAGCCAACTTGATATTTATGGAAAAGCCGTTTGTTATGATGGAATGTATCAAATAGCAAAGAAAAAAGGGGAGTGGAAAGTTGCAACAGAGAATATGGATATATACAAAGTTCTTTATGATTCAATTCAGATAATGACCGATAATGAGGAACTTAATCGGCTTATGGATAAACATCAATTAGAAGAGCATAAAAGGTTATTGTCAGAACATGCTAAAACGTTGGTTTTTACTTTAGTTGCTGTATTTTTCTTTTTGATGATTATATGTGTCTTTTGTTTTATGTGGAATGATAGAAAAAGAAAGAAGTATTATATAGCTTTGCAACATGAATTAACTCAAAAGAGAGTCGATACTATGCTGTTGAAAGACGAAGAGGTTTCAGAATCTAATAAAGAGCATATAGATAAGAAAAGGTCAGAGTTGACAGAACAACAAATCCAATTGTGTGTATCGGTACTGAAAACTACCGATTGCTACGATCAATTAGAGACATTGGAAAAGGCAACTCCTAAACAGTTGTTGGCGATGCGTAGTTTAAGGAAGGATATACGTTCTACTATTTCTAATGCATTTGTTGATGTGATGGTAAATTTGAAAGAGCGCTACCCAACATTGACTGGTGATGATGTCTTTTATTGTGTCCTTTCATTGCTTTATTGTTCAAAAACTGTCATGATGGAGTTGATGGATGCAACTTCAGATGCTCTTAAAACACGTAAAAATCGCATAAAGAATAAAGTCGATGCTCAACTTTTCGAACGTGTATTTGGAGCTGATAATCAGTGATATGTAATGCTTAATCTCTGCTTATCTTTTTTTTAAATAGGGTCTTGTTACCATTGTTACCACGTAAAAATCGTTTCTTTTGCTGCATCTGTGTATTTTTGGAGCTAAATTTTAAACCCATTTATTATGAAAGCTAAATTTTTACCTCTTTTATTGTTGGCTATTTTACTTCAAGTAAGTATGTTCTCTTTTGCGAATGAAATGACATCTGCGCGTCGAATCAGACTAAAAAATAAAACTGAGGTACAACATCGGTCTATCCCTGTTACTCCTGATGCTTGTATTGAAAACTCATTGTTGTCTATTGACCTTCTTTCTACTGTTCCTACTGTAACTGTAATTATAAAGAATGCAGAAACAGATGAAGTTGTTTATACATCTACTGATTTAAATGTAGATAAGGTTTATATTGATCTTACAGGTGAGGAGAAAGGTAAATATACTTTGGAGATACAACTTCCAAAGGAGGCTTTTACTGGAGATTTTGAATTAGAATAAATCTTTGAAATATATATTATTTGCAACTAACATAATGATGATATACCTAAATCATTAACTGATGAAGCCCCGCTGTTGAAATATATGGCGCATTGCTGAAATGACGATTTAGATGACCGAAAGGGGAAAGAATCGGTTAACTTTTATTCGTGGGCTTAATAAGCCTTGTGAAAGGCCCATTAAGGTATATTGAAACGTAAAATTAAAATCACTTTTTTTAATTGTGTGCTGAAATACTACTGGTAGGGTGTTCGAACGATTTTATAGTTCGGATAATAAAGTTCATTCAGCAACAATGTGATACACCTGTTAGTAGATGAGAAATCTGTGATAGATGTATTCTCTGTGAGAAAAGCTCTTGGACTTCTTATTTTAGAAGTCCAAGATTTTTTTTAGAGAGAGTATGATGGAAGAAATGGCTGACGAAGAAAAAGTGTCTTTTGAACTATTCAAATATATTATTTGGATTATTTGTGAGGTAATTTCTGTGTGTTACCTCTTGTTACTTATTTTGTGTGATACTGTTACTTCTGTTACCAAGTAAAATTCGTTCCTTTCCTTATACCTGCATACCTTTGGCATAAATCTTTAACACACAGGCATTATGGAAACGAAACTTCTATTCTTTTTATTGTCAGGTATTTTATTCCAATCAAATATAGGTATATATATGATGGAGCAAACCGAGAAATGTCAGGTTACTTTGAAGATTGCTATTCAAATGCACTCGCATTCTATTTCTATTTTTCCTAATAACTTCTGGAGGAGTTCGTAGATGTTGCTTAGTTGGCATTTACATTAACTGTTATTATGACTATTCCAAAAATGTAGAATGGGATGAATAATTAATTTATCCTGTTAGATGGATATTGTCATTATGTATTTGGGTAAAAATACTTTTCTGAGTTTTCTCTCTTAAATAAAAACAAATCTAAATTTAACCAAGATGAAAGAAAAATTATTGATTTTGGGAGCAATGGTGGCTTTGTGCTGCTCTTGTGCGGGGAATTCTGTATTATTAGATACGGAATCCGAATTGAACGGCTTGAACAATGAGTATGAGCTAGGTACGTTGGAAGTGAGTGATAATGGTCTAAAATGCGAAACTTTGGGTGATGAAGATTCTATTCAGGTTTTGAAGGACAATTATATCGCGGAAATTATGGGACGTATGGAAGTTGCTAAAGAGAAGGTAATGCGTACGGCTTATGGTGCAACATCGCCTAGGGTCGGAGTTTTCAGGGTTGGTTCTTGTGGTAATTACAAGTATTTATCAATAAAAATTGATTGTGAAAACGGAAATAGTAAAACTAGCGTAAGTGGTAATGTTGGAGATACGTATGTTGATGGTGGAGATAATATGCGTCTCGAATTTTGTATGGTGGATGCGGGATTTCGTTATCCGGGGGGAGTCTTTTTGTTTGAGGATGTACCTTTAGAGACCATGACATTGGTCCGTTATCATGATACGGAAGATGGTGGTCATAATGGCGTGTGGTCTGATGATCCTAATTATTATGATGTAATGCATATTTCTGGAATGTCTAAATTAGATTCTAATGCTACATTGGCATGGAATATAAATAGGAATATGACTAAATGGGGCGATATTCCAGTGGGACCTGCAGGTATTAATTATGGGGTCATTGCTCCTGCTGAAATGGCTTCAGGTAATTTGTATTTTGATGATGAAGATCATAATAATAAGAATTGGGCACAAGTTTGGTTAGGACCCCAAAACCAATATGAACCGCATGGTACATATTATGGAGTCCAGCTGGATCGAAATACAAGATATCACGTATGCCTTAATACGGATAAAACCAATTTCACAAAATTGGTGCGATCAGCTATCTAATTATTAATTTGTTTATAATCAATTCTTATTGGTAAAACTTACCAATAAGAATTGATTTAATTAGCACATAGACATGAAAATATTGTATTTCTTTCTCTTCTCTTTTCTTTTTATTGCTTGCAATACTCCTGTTATAAATAAGAATGATGTTGTTGCAGAAGTGAATGGAGAACAGATTCTTCTTTCAGAATTGGCGTCTCAAAGTAAACAAGAGATTTTTGATATATTGAATACAGCGTATGAAATCAAAAGTCGGGTACTTGCAGGTCTGATCAAACAGAAACTGTTAGAAGATGCAGCCAAAAAAGAAAACATGTCTTTGGAAGAGTTTATCGATTGGTTTGTTCAGCAGAAAATATGTGTAGGGCAGGATAGTTTGAAAAAACGATATGGATTTAATACACAAAGCTTTTATGTAAAAGGTGAATTAATCCCGTTAGTGAAAGGTTCTTTGGAGGAGAAACTATCTTATCAACAGAAACTTCGGAGTCGGATTGTTCAGGCATTGGTTGATTCTTTATATCAAAAGGCGGATATTAAAAGATTTTTATATCCTCCAAAACAGCCGGAATGTGTTGTGAGGGATTTGTGTGTATATTATAGGGGGAATTTAGACTCTCCTGTTTCTTTTATTGTTGCCTCTGATTATAATTGTGAGCGCTGTGTACAATTTGAAAAGACATTGTCCAAGCTCTATGATAATTATAAAGAGCGGGTTAAATTTGGTTTTGTGCATTTTGCAGATGCTCCTTCGTTAGCAGCTTTGGCATGTGAGGCTGCTGGTGAGCAAAAACAATTCTGGACTTTTCATGATACTATATTTAACTATTCAGGAGTAGCAGATTCCGCTTTTATATATAACTTAGCAAAGTCTAAAAGATTGAATATGACAGAATTTGATGCCTACTTACATTCTTCTGACAAATATAAGGAGATGGATAAGGTCATCAATCAGTTAGTAGAAAGGGGGCTGATGGCTACTCCTACCATCATAATTAATGATCGTTTGGTGTACGTCACAAACAGCTATGAAGAATTGTCCAGACTATTGGAGTATGAACTATAACACAAAAGATAAAAGATGAGACTTTACTTTAATCTGAATAAGATAACTTATCTGTTTCTAATGCAGGCTTTATATCTTTGTATTGCTTGTGAGGAGCCGTTTGATGTAGGTATGCCGATCCCGGAAGATGCCATAGTATTTGATGGAGTGATAACCGATGAACCCCCACCCTATTATTTTGTATTAAGTAAACCGTCAACTAAACTGAAATACCCTGAAAATCGTAGTTTTGATAGGATTAATGATGCAGAAATTGTTATTGTTGATTTGACAACAGGTATAAGAGATACATTACAGAATGCCAAATTGACTGGTTATCAGGATTTTCGATTTTATGATCACTATAGAGATAAAGATGTTACTGTTTATATGAAATGGCTTCCTGGTGAAACGCCTGGTGGACTTTATGTTACTAATAAGATTTATGGAGTTGAAAATCATACCTACGAACTTCATATCAAATACAAAGGAAAGGAATATACAGCATGTGAGCGGATGGTGCCTAAAACTCCAATAGACAAAATAGTAATGAAACGTATTGATACTGGAGAAGGTGAACCTAATGAAACTCCATGTATCAGTTTTTATAATCCTCCTGAAGAGCATAACTATTATTTGCTTAAAACAGATTTTTGTTCTTCAAAAGTGCTTCGTGTCGCATCTGTTTATAATCTATATTATGGAACAACGAATAGTGCCGGTTGGCCATATTCTATTTTGGATGATGAATATTTGGCGGAAAATGTGATAGACTATGTTGTGAGCGAGGGAGAGCAGTTTGTACTCCCTAATCGTCCGGGGTTTAGCTATCCTGTAAGTGATTCCATTTGGATAAAAATGCAGTCCATATCTGAAAATTGCTATCAGGTGTTTGATCAAATGATTAAGCAAATACGTTCGGATGGTGGAACTTTCTCTCCGCGTCCGACCTCTGTAAAAAGTAACATTGATAATGGTGCTTATGGAATATTCCGTGTCAGTGCTATCTCTGAAATCTATTTTTATAAGAAACATAGGATTTGATGGAAAAATACCTGTTATTATTTATATTATCCTGCTGTGGAAATTTCACCATATGTAATGCTCAGACGATTACTGTCAGAGGTCGTGTGACCGACAGAAAAACCGGAGAAGTGCTCTCGGATGCTAACATTGGAGACCTGATGTCGAGAACAGGAGTAGCTGCCAATACGTATGGGCTATATTCCATTCGTATTAAAGGTGGACGTTGTGTCTTAAGATGTTCGATGCTGGGCTATGTAACCCAAATGGATACGTTGACTCTGACTGCAAATTCGGTTCATAATTTTGCTTTGATGCCCGATAACTATCAACTAAGTGATGTAGAGGTAATGGGAAATCAGAAAGCAGGAGGACAGTTGACATTGAACCAGAAAGATATTCAGGCACTTCCCACTTTAGGAAGTGAACCTGATGTATTGAAGTCATTACAATATCTTCCGGGAGTCATTAGTGGCAATGAAGGTTCCAATAATATATCTGTTCGAGGGAGTAATCAATGGGGTAACTTGATATTGCTGGATGAGGCAATGGTTTATAACCCGAATCATGCATTGTCTTTCTTTTCTGTGTTCAATAACGACGCTATACAGCAAGTGAGTCTTTATAAATCTTATTTTCCATTGAAGTATGGTGGAAGAACTTCGTCTGTTATTGATGTCAAAATGCGCGAAGGAAACAATCAGGAGAAACACCGGAGTGCTACAATTGGAGTTATCGCTTCTAAAATCCAGTTGGAAGGTCCGATAAAGAAAGGGAAAACATCTTACCTGGTAGCTGGTAGATTTGCTTATCCGGGAGCTGTACTTAACGTACTGAAACAGTTTCGTGGTACTAAAATGAGCTTTTATGATGTAAACGCCAAAATTAATTCTACATTAAATGACCGGAACCGGATTTTCTTTTCAGTATATAATGGCGGCGATCATACTTTTTTTAATCAGCTGGTACGCGGTTATGGCATGAACTGGGGAAATACTACCGCTACTTTTCGATGGAACCGCGTCTGGACAGATCAATTGTCGGGAAACTTCAGTGCTATTTTTAGTAATTATTATTATCGCTATAAATCAATAACGGATGGAATGAAGTTCTTGTGGAAATCGAATATCCAATCTTATCAATTGAAGTATGATGCGGATTATGCTGTTAATAATGCGTTACATATCAGGAGCGGACTCTCTGCGCATGTGTTTACCACAATGCCCGGAAGTATTAGCAGTTGGGGGGATTTTAGTAATGTTGTTCCCTACCGGATGGACAGGCGGTCTTTATTGGATATGGCAGCCTATGGAGAAGCGACTTATAAAATTTCATCGGCATGGCAGTTGAATGGGGGAATCCGTTTACCTGTTTTTTACACTCCTAAAGTTGGAGAACTCAAACAAAAGTGTTACATAATACCTGAACCGAGAGCCGAGTTGTTCTACTTCCCCGGAACCGGAAACCGTTTGCACGCGGCTTTCACGCAGTCTTCACAAAACCTGCATATGTTGTCTAATTCCTCTGTGGGTATTCCTTCTGATATGTGGATACCTGCTAATGGACAACTGAAACCTGCAGTGATGAAGCAAGTGGCTTTGGGATATGAGAGAAGCCTGGCGAAAGGAATGTATACTCTCTCTCTGGAGACTTATTATAGAAAGACCAACCATATCGTTGATTTTGTAGATAATGCGAATATCTTTTTGAATAATCAGATAGAAACACAGTTGACTACTGGTTACTCAAAGGCCTATGGAGCGGAATTTTATATATCTAAAAACAGTGGGCGGCTAACCGGATGGATTAGCTATACCTTTTCACGTGCCCGGAATTATATTGCTACTCTTGGAGATAAAGAATATCCGCCTGTCTATGATCGTCCACATAGCTTGAAGATATTTCTGAATTATGAGGCCGGACGTAAGCGGAGGTGTGCTTTTGCAGCTACCTTCTCGTACAATTCAGGGATGAATCTGACATTGCCTATTGCTCATTACCGGGTGAACGGTACAGCTTTCTATATCTATTCTACAAGAAATGGTTATCGTGCTCCTGCCTTTCATGAATTGAATTTATCCATGACTTGTAAAACTGGCAAAAGAGGTCGATTGATTCTTTCTGTGATGAATGTATATAACAGAAAAAATGTGTTTACTATCTATACGAGTAGAGATGACTATGATTTCTCTGATATTGGCATGCATAAAATGTATTTGTATGGTGCACTGCCATCTATCTCTTATCAATTTACATTTTAGTTAGTTTGAACTATAGTCTGTTATTCTATGTTTTTTTGTACTTTTGCACTCGTTACAACCATAAACCCCGTAAAGAGTGATGAACCAGATAAATTCCGTATGCGTATATAGCGCTTCCAGTACCAAGATAGATGCTGTTTACTTTCAAGCAGCCGAGACTCTCGGCCGTCTGTTTGCCGAACACCATATCCGTTTGATAAACGGAGCTGGAAGTATCGGTCTGATGTGCTCTGTGGCAGATGCTGTGTTGAAAAATGGCGGTGAAGTGACCGGAGTGATTCCCCGCTTCATGGTGGAACAAAACTGGCATCATACTGGACTGACAGAGCTGATCGAGGTAGAATCCATGCACGAACGCAAACAGAAGATGGCCAATTTGAGTGATGGTATCATCGCTTTGCCGGGTGGATGCGGTACCCTTGAAGAATTGCTGGAAATTATCACTTGGAAACAATTGGGGTTGTATCTCAATCCGATTATAATTCTCAATACAAACAGATTTTTCGATCCATTGCTCGAAATGCTTGAAAAAGCAATCGATGAAAACTTTATGCGACGCCAACACGGTGATATATGGAAAGTGGCGCAGACACCGGAAGAAGCAGTTCAGCTGCTTTATGAGACTCCTGTATGGGATATTTCCATTCGTAAATTTGCAGCGATATGATAGGTGATACACTAAGTTCCCAGAACACGGATACCTTGTCTCTTCTCCAGCAGAAACAGATTAGTCCGGCAAAGGCAGACAGTGATAGCCTGCAGTTGGCCGATCTTCATGCTGTACAAGAGGTTGATTCTGGCTTTGAAGGAACCCCTATCTCCTACTCTCCCCGTACGGATGATGCTATTGCGCTGACATTGCTGGTTTGCTTCTTTCTCTCCTCCATTGCCTTGGCACGTGGAAAGAAATTTCTCTCCCAACAGGTGAAAGACTTTGTGTTACATCGCGAACGGACGAGCATTTTTGATAGCTCTACGGCGGCTGATGTGCGTTATCTCCTTGTGCTTGTATTGCAGACCTGTGTCTTGTCGGGCATCACATTTCTCAATTATTTTCATGATACATGTCCTGCTCTGATGGACCATGTATCCTCCCTCCTTTTGCTGGGTATTTACGTTGGTTTTTGCCTCGCTTATTTCTTACTAAAATGGTTGCTTTATATGTTTCTGGGGTGGACGTTTTTTGATAAAAATAAGACAAATATATGGCTGGAATCGTATTCTGCGCTCATATATTATGTCGGATTTGCCCTTTTTCCGTTCGTTCTTTTCCTGGTTTATTTTGATTTGAGTCTAACGAATTTGGTTATAATTGGGTCTATTATTTTAATTTTCACTAAAATATTGATGTTTTATAAGTGGATAAAGCTTTTTTTTCATCAATTTAGCGGGCTTTTCCTATTAATTTTGTACTTTTGCGCTCTTGAAATAGTACCTTGTCTTTTACTGTATCAGGGTATGATTCAAATGAACAATATTTTGCTAATAAAATTTTAGGACGTTGAAAATTAAAAAAGTACTAGTGTCGCAGCCTAAGCCTGCGTCAGAGAAATCTCCCTATTACGACATAGCTGAAAAGTATGGCGTTAAAATAGATTTCCGGCCCTTTATTAAGGTTGAAAGTCTTTCGGCGAAAGAATTTCGGCAACAGAAAATTTCGATTCTCGACCACACTGCCGTAATATTCACTTCGCGCCATGCTATTGACCATTTTTTCACTTTGTGTACTGAATTGCGCGTGACAATTCCCGAAACTATGAAGTATTTCTGTGTGACGGAAGCTGTTGCATTGTATATTCAAAAATATGTGCAATATCGTAAGCGTAAGATCTTCTTTGGAGCTACTGGAAAGATTGAAGACCTGATTCCTTCCATCGTGAAGCATAAAACGGAGAAGTATCTCGTTCCGATGTCAGACGTACATAATGACGATGTGAAAAACCTGCTCGACAAGAACAACATTCAGCATACGGAAGCTGTGATGTATCGCACGGTGAGCAACGACTTTACACCGGACGAAGAGTTTGATTATGATATGTTAGTGTTCTTCAGCCCTGCCGGAGTGACTTCTTTGAAGAAGAACTTCCCGGATTTTAATCAGAAAGAGATTAAGATCGGAACGTTCGGATCTACTACCGCACAGGCTGTACGTGACGCAGGTCTCCGTCTGGACCTTGAGGCTCCTACGGTGCAGGCTCCGTCAATGACTGCCGCACTTGACATGTTTATCAAGGAAAACAATAAATAAACAGAGTGGGTATATATACTTTGTGTAAAGCCGAAAGGCTGAATAGTAAAATTTTGATCGGAAAGATGTTTGAAGGCGGTGTTTCTAAATCGTTTTCCATCTTTCCGATACGCGTTGTATATATGCCTGTCGAGCAGGGCGAGGCTCCTGCTTCCATATTAATCAGTGTATCGAAACGTCGTTTTAAACGGGCGGTGAAACGCAACCGGGTGAAACGCCAGATACGTGAAGCCTACCGGAAGAACAAGTCTCTTCTGGTGGATGAACTGCAACGCCGGGAGCAACGGTTAGCCGTTGCCTTTATCTATCTGTCGGACGAGCTTGTTGCTACTGCCGAGCTGGAAGAGAAAATGAAAATAGCGCTTGCGCGCATCTCCGAAAAACTATTCTCATGAAACCTCATAACTCCCGGATATCTACCGCGTGGGTATTCGTTACGGGAATTTTGAGAAAGGTATTTTCCTTCTTCCTGCTTGTTCCCATCTATTTTTACCGGATTTGTATTTCACCCCTTACTCCTCCCTCTTGTCGGTTCACGCCTACTTGTTCAGCGTATGCGCTCGAAGCAATTAAGAAACATGGTCCTATAAAGGGGCTTTATCTTGCTGTGCGGCGTATTCTGCGATGCCATCCCTGGGGTGGTTCCGGTTATGATCCCGTGCCTTGAGACAACTGAAACGAGAAATAGAAAATGAAAAAGAATGTGACTGATATTTTAGATATCCATACTCATAAACAGGAAGTTGATACCCAAGGAAAATCCATCATCAATTATCCGTTATTGGCAGACTCTCCATTGTATATGCCTCTGGCAGAGAATGTGGAAGTGGCTGTGGGTAGAGGATCTTATTATTCTATTGGTATTCATCCTTGGGAGGTGAGAGAGAGTAATGTCAGTCAGCAATTGAGCTTTCTTCAACAGCAGCTACAGAGAAAGCAGTTTGTAGCTGTAGGAGAGGCGGGGCTGGATAAATTGGCAAAAGCTCCGATGGAGCTTCAGTTAGCGGTGTTTAAGGAACAGGTAAAGTTGTCGGAAAAGCTCGGTTTGCCGTTGATTATTCACTGCGTGAAAGCAATGGAAGAACTGCTGGGTGTGAAAAAAGAATCTCGCCCCCAACAACCTTGGATATGGCATGGCTTTCGTGGAAAACCGGAGCAGGCGGTACAGTTGTTGAAGAAAGGGTTTTATCTTTCTTTTGGGGAATATTATCCCGATGAAACGATGCAGATAGTCCCCGATGAACGCCTATTTTTGGAAACGGATGACAGCTTGCTTGATATTGAAGATATCCTGTGTCAGGCAGCCAGGGTGCGTGGGGTAGAAGTGGAAGCGTTGTGTGAGGTGATTCGCCGGAATATCCAAAATGTCTTTTTTAAGGCGTAAGAGTTGTATCTTCCGAGAAAGAGTCGTACTTTTGTCGCACATGGAATTGAAATACAATAAAAACCAAATAATTAAAGAGTAATACGATGAATTTTGTAGAAGAATTGAGATGGCGTGGCATGTTGCAGGACATCATGCCGGGAACAGAAGAGTTGTTAAGCAAAGAGCAGGTGACTGCCTACTTGGGTATCGACCCGACTGCCGATTCGCTACACATTGGTCACCTTTGTGGAGTGATGATCCTTCGTCATTTCCAACGCTGCGGTCATAAGCCGTTGGCACTGATCGGTGGCGCTACAGGTATGATTGGTGACCCTTCCGGTAAATCGGCAGAACGTAACCTGCTGGACGAAGAAACATTGCGTCACAATCAGGCATGTATCAAGAATCAGCTTGCCAAGTTCCTCGACTTCGAGTCGGATGTACCTAACCGTGCCGAGCTGGTGAACAATTACGACTGGATGAAAGACTTCACTTTCCTCGATTTTGTTCGCGAAGTAGGTAAGCACATCACTGTAAACTATATGATGGCGAAAGACTCTGTGAAACGTCGTCTGAATGGTGAAGCACGTGATGGATTGTCATTTACTGAGTTCACTTACCAATTGCTTCAAGGATATGATTTTCTTCATTTGTATGAAACAAAGGGGTGTAAGCTCCAAATGGGTGGTTCTGACCAGTGGGGAAACATCACTACCGGTGCCGAATTGATCCGCCGTACCAATGGGGGAGAGGTGTTCGCATTGACTTGCCCGCTGATTACAAAGGCTGATGGTGGTAAGTTTGGTAAAACAGAATCCGGAAATATCTGGCTGGACCCTCGCTATACTTCACCATACAAGTTCTATCAGTTCTGGTTGAACGTAAGCGACTCCGATGCCGAACGTTATATTAAAATCTTCACCTCCATCGAGAAAGAAGAAATTGAAGCATTGATTGCCGAACATCAGAAAGCTCCGCATTTGCGTCTTCTCCAGAAACGTCTGGCTAAGGAAGTGACTGTGATGGTTCATTCTGAAGATGATTATAACGCAGCAGTAGACGCATCGAACATTTTATTCGGTAATGCGACTTCGGAAGCTTTGCGCAAACTGGATGAAGATACGCTGCTTGCTGTATTCGAAGGAGTGCCTCAATTTGAGATTTCCCGTGATGTATTGGCAGAAGGAGTAAAGGCTGTTGATCTATTCGTTGATAATGCGGCCGTATTTGCGTCGAAAGGTGAAATGCGTAAATTGGTTCAGGGCGGTGGCGTTTCGCTGAATAAGGAGAAGCTGGCAGCCTTTGATCAGGTAGTTACGACTGCTGACCTGCTCGACGAGAAATATCTGCTTGTTCAGCGCGGCAAAAAGAACTATTATCTGCTGATTGCAAAGTAATAATGCATGATTCATTCGATAGAATATAAAAAAGTGAACGAAATATTTGGAGGTTTGCTTGCAAACCTCTATCTTTGCACCGCTTTTTAAGAGAAAGCACATAAGTTTGGACTATGGTGTAATGGTAGCACAACAGGTTTTGGTTCTGTTTGTCCAAGTTCGAATCTTGGTAGTCCAACGAAGAAAAGCCCTGAAAGAGATATCTTTCGGGGCTTTTTCTTTTTTTGTGGATGCAAAGTCACTTCTTAAGTCATTAGAACGTTCACATACGGAACAACAACATGATGATTTCTATAGTTTGGTTGCAAAAGCGGAGGAAGATGCCTTGAAGAAGTATCTCTCTATTAGGATGTAAGAAATTTGTTATAGCTTATTTGTACGTAATATTGACTGTTTCGATGTTTGCCTTACTCATCTTTGAATAGACTTCTATATTGTTAGCAACAATATATTTACATTTCTATAATAAATCCAAATACCGTTTTTAATAAATAGTGAGAGAGTTTATTAAGAACGGTATCTGAGTTTATTAGAAACTATTTTCAGAGAATTATTGGAATATGTGGGATTTATATATACAAAATGGGAGAAAATCAATACTGATTTTCTCCCATTCGGTTCTTCCATATATGGAAATATATGTTTTGATAATGTGTTATTATGTCTTGATTTTTATATAACTCATATTGCTTTTTTCTTTTTCTGTTCCTCAAAGATACAAAATAAAAAGAGGAAAGTCAATAGCTAATCTTATTTTAATGGAAGTATAAGCAGAAAACGTGCGCCATTGGTGTAGCTCTTGTCTACTTTGACTTCTCCATGTAATCGTTCGGCTATGGTGCGGCATATATTCAGTCCCAGTCCTGATCCCTGTTTGAACTCATCCAACTTCTTGAAGCGTTCGAATACACTATCCATCTTGTCGGCAGGGATGCCCGGCCCGGTGTCGCTGACAGAGAACGTGATTCTGTCGGGATACTCGGTCAGTGAACAATGCAGATGGATTTCCCCTTTTTCTGTGTGCTTCTCTGCGTTGGTAAGGAAGTTGATAAGCACTTGTTGCAGGCGTTGTTCATCTGTGGTGATCTGGAAATCGTCTGCCACTTCGGAGGTATAATAAAGCTTCACTCCTTCCGCTTTTCGATCCATTACGGTAGAGAGTATGAGCCTGCACATTTCGTTGCAATGGCAGGAAGTCAGGTTCATGGTGTATTTGCCGCTTTCCAGTGCGGAAAGGTCAAGAATATCGTTGACAAGCGTGGTGAGCAGTTCGGAGTTGTGTTGGACGAGCGAGCTGAATTCTAGCTTTTCCTCATCTTCCAATGGCAGATCCGGGTTGGATAATAATTGTGAGAATCCTACGATGGCATTGAGCGGGGTACGGATTTCGTGGCTCATGTTCTGCATGAAATGAGTCTTCATCTTGTCTGCCTGTTCGGCACGGTCGCGGGCAATCGTCAGTTCTTCGTTCTTCTCTTGCAGTTGTCTGATTGATTTTCTGCGTAGATAAAGGTAGAGCGTGAGGGCTATGGCAAAGAAACAGAAGAATATCAGGATGAATTTCAATATCATCAGCTGGCGTTCGGATTCTGCCTGTTTAGCTACCATAAGACTCTGTGTACGTTCGGTTTCCGCTTTGAATTGTGCGAGCTCCAGGTTACGGTTTTTTAGTAGTAGCTCGTTATTTTCGGCGTTCATCTTCTCGATTTCCACTTGCGATTTCGTTTGCTGCAGTTCGAGCGTTGTCTTTTGCAGGTTTAATTGTGTGTTTTCCAGCTGCAAGGCTTGCGCTTTTCTTTTCAGTTGTTCGTTGCCGATACGCACATTCAGTTCCGACAGGTCGGCAGTCTGTATGAGTTGGTTCAGAGAATCCTGTAAACTCTGGAGCTTCTGAAGCGCTTGGTAAGCGTCTTTGTACTTCTGCTCTTTTGCGTAAATATTTGCCTGAAAAGCTATTCTCTCATGTAAGATAGAGGTGGAGTCGGCGAGAGCATGCGCTTTATCATATTGTTGGTTGAGTATATAATTGTATATCTTCAACTTATTCAGTTCATTCCTTCTGGTTTCACCATGTTTTTCGGTCGCTTTTAAACATTCCTGATAATAGCTTTTGAATTCCTCCTCCCTGTCGAGCGCGTATAAAAGTGTGCATTTACGCAGCATACAGGCATATTTGTTGGTTGAAGTCTTGGCACACTTGATTCCTTTCTCGGCATTTTCGTAGGCTGCTTCATATTGTTTCAGGTTTTGTTGGAGCATGGATATGTTCCAGTATATATAAGATATATCCTGCTCAGGGAGCTTCTCCTGTGTGTATACCAGCGATTGTTGGTAGTAATCCAGTGCCGTCCGGTTTTCCCTGCGCGCAAAGTAAATGTTTCCCATCATTCGCAGGCAAGTGGAGATACCGTAGGGATAGTCGTCGGCAAATGCCTGTTCTTTAGTCAATTCAGCCTCCTGGAGCGCACGCAGGGTATTACCTGTGTTCATCAGGTAATTAACTTTGTAGATGCTGCCAAAGTAGTAATATTGCAGGTAGTTGTTCTTTCGGGATATCTCCTGAAGCCTGCTGATTGCTTTCTCCAGTAATTCCGTTTTCCCATTATTGAAATAGTAGATTACCGGAATGGTAAGAGCGAGGCATTGTGCCTTTTTATCGTTGATCCGGATGGCTTTGGTATAGATAGTATCAGCTATTTCCAGTCCGGTTGCGTTGTTACGGTGTTTAGTTGCCTCCTCATAAAGTAGATAAAGAGAGTGGTCTATCTTGTACGGATTGTCCTGCGCCTTGGTTGGAAGGAGAGATCCGATAAAGGTGAACAACAAACATATACTGATATACCTGACTATTTTCATCTTGATTACTATGGATTTACAGTGTTCTTATTGTTTATTTATGGCATTGTTATATTCGTATTCTTTGGCGGGAATCACCCACATCCAGTTGTTGGCGTCTTCCGGGTTGATAGTTACGGCTGCGTTGGTCATGTAGTTTCCTCCGTCTTCGAAGGTGTGGCGTACGATGGTGTCTTTGCGCCGTTTGAAGTCAAACCAGCTGAATCCTTCGCCCCATAGTTCGATGCGGCGGTAGAACTTTATTTCGTCGAGCAGTGCCTGACCGCTCTTGTCGCAAGTATATTGAGGGTCGCGTCCGCTGTCGCGGATCAGTTCTTTCAGTAATTGCCTTGCTTCCGCTTCTTTTGAAGGCGTCAGGTGGCAGTTGGCTTCTGCTTCGATGAGATACATCTCCGAACTGCGGAAAAGATTGAAAGGCATGGCACCTACTTTGTCGATACACTTAAATTTGAACGACATATAAGCGTATATTTTTGCCGAAGTATTCAGGTCGGGATGCAACCCTTGGGCGTAACTGGTGAGTGCACTTCCGCCCAGACCATTGTTTGTTATACCACCCGTGTTATAAGTATATTCGAGCGGATCGAGAAAAAGTCCCCTGCGGATATCACTTTCCGGTAATGCATCGTACAGTTCACGGTTGATACAGGCCGGATAAGTGCATACAAGAGTAGAGGAGGAGTTGTATGCAAGGCGTGCGGCGAGGGATGAGTTTCCCAGCGATTCTTCTTCACTGTCATAGATACTCCATATCCATTCGCGGTTGACGGTACTGAATCCGTCGAAATATTCATCGGCATTCATAAGCGGATAACCGGCACGTGCTAGTGCAGCGTAATGGGCGGCAGTACTCCAATCCTCACGGGTGAGTGCGGCACGGGCATAGGTGGCGTAAGCGGCATTCACATTGATTTTGTGATTCTCGTCTTCTTTGCGGGCAATTCCGGATGCCTGATAATAGGTGATGGCCTGGTTAAGGTCGTTGTAAATCTGTTCGTAACAGGCCAGCATAGAAGAAAGAGGACAGTCGCCGGTAGAAGATGTATTGAGCCGGAGAACCACCCCTTCAGCACTGCCGTTTTGCGAATCGCACCAGCGTGGCGAGTAGAACTGCAGCAGTTGCAGGTAACAATAGGCACGGTAGGTTAGTGCCTGCGCATAAATATATTTGAATTTATGACTACCTTCGGGGTCGACATAATTTATAATAGCGTTGGCATTACTGATTACTTTGTAGTAATAATGCCACATATACTCCGTGTAACTACTGGTAGGTATGGCATGAGAAGCCCCGTTGAATATCGTATAGAAATTGTTGCGGGGACAATACATGTCAGCCCCCTGATACTCGGCATACATCAGTTTGACAGATCCTTCACCGTTGAATGACACGCCATCGAGTTTATTAGTGGGGTAAGTGGTTTTCATCAACTTCTCCAATCCGCTGACAGCATAGGCAGCGTACGCTTCATCCTTGAATAAATCGGCAGGAGATACCTGATTGGTAGGGGCGGTATCCAGATAGTCGCTGGCGCAGGAGTAACACAACAGCGTCAGGAGCAGGCAGAATCCTATGGAGTGATTCAGGAATTTCATGTGTATGGCTTTTTTCTTCATAAGGCTATAAGTTAATGTTGACTCCGAACGAGAAAACACGGGCGATACTCGTATAATTGTTGACGATTCCGTCAAAAGTCTGTACCGGGTTCAGCCCTTTGCGTTTGCTGAACAGGGCGACATTCTCTATGGCAGCATGCAAACGGATGCCGCCGAGTGTCAATCGTTTGCTCCATGTGGCGGGCAGGCGATAGGAGAGGGTGATGTTCTTGATGCTTAGATAGTCACCGCTTACAATATAGCGTGTAGATGCTTTCTGGCTGTTATATCCATTGATCGTTGCATCCAGATTCACTTGCGGAATACCCGATGGATCGAGACGGTTGGGCGATGTGGGCGTCATGCCTTCGGGGATTGCTGTCCATGCATTCAGTAAATCGGGAGTCAATGAATGTACGCCTACCGATGTCAGAGTCTGATAAGGCTGGTCGAAGACTTTGGAACCGCAACTGAAAATCATCAGGGCGGACAGAGTCAGGTCTTTCCAGCGGAGAGAGGTGGTGACCGAGCCGTTTATCTTCGGTAATGAACTGCCCGACCAGTCTTTGCGTGCATATCTCGGGTCGCCTGTATAATATTGTCCGTTGATGTCTACCCAACTGTCTGTCGGAATCGGATTTTTACCTTCGGTGCTCTCTTCTCCGTTTACGGGTGTTTTTCCATCCTCTCCGGCAATGTAATAAGCGTTGAAGTCCGGCAGATATACACTGCGACCTGTCATCTGGTCTACGCCAGCATACTGGTACAGCCAGAATTCATAAATGCTGTGTCCCTCTTTGAACTTCTGGAAATCTCCGTTCGTAATTCCCTCTTCCCGATCTTTATCCGGCAGTTTTCCGATCTTGTTTTTCACTTTGGAAAGGTTCAAACCTACATTCCATTCCCATTCCCGGTTGCGGATGATATCCCCGTCGGCAGAGAATTCCCATCCTTTATTGGAAACGTCTCCAATGTTTCGCCAGACGGTGGAAAGGCCTGTCGATGAGTCAGTGGCACCGGCAGATAGTGGTTGGATAAACTTGAACAGCAAGTCGTCCGAATGCTTGTTATAGTATTCGAAACTTAGGTTCACACGGTTGAAAAGACGAGTTTCCAGACCGATATTCAGCGAAGAATTCGTTTCCCATTTTAGTTCCAGGTTTTCGTTCTGCACTTTGTAGTAAGCGGCTTCTCCACCGTTGACGGCAGAGCCGTAGAGAGACATCCACTGGTACAGGCCATTACTGCTTCCGAAGTTATCGTTTCCCACTTGCCCGTAAGAAACCCGTAACTTGAGGCGGTTCAGCCACGACACGTTTTTCAGGAACGCTTCGTTGGAAAGCATCCAGCCGATACCTACGCTCCAAAAGTTACCCCAGCGATGGTCTGTATGGAAGATGGAGGAACCGTCGCGCCGGAAAGAAGCTTCGGCAAAATAAGTTTCGTTGTAGTCATACCGGGCCCGTGTGAAGTGACCCTCTGTACGATAGGTGTCTTTATATCCCTCACTGTAAGTTGTGGTGGTGAAATTTGAAAGTTCGTCTATTCCGGGAAAGCTCTCATTCTTTTTCTGTATGGCGTCGAAATTAAGCTTGTAATCATAGTTCTCGTGCCCCACCATCCATTCTACGAAATGCCTGCCGAACTGGTGTTTCCATGCCAGTAGCTGTTGCAGGGTGTATTCCTTATATTCCTGATCGATCTTGCTGATAAAACCAGTGTCCTTGTAAGCGCCTATTTCCGCATTTCCGTATTGGCTGTCCTCGATATTGCGCAGGCTGATATTGCCTTTCAATGAGAATGTAAAATCGCGTAGGAAAGAAACGTCCACATAGGCATTTCCTTGCAAGGTATTGGCAGCGTTCCACAACTTGTTCTTTTCGCTTTCCCACAGTAGATGGCGTCCATTGCTGGCGGCATCCGATTCCGAACGGCTTTCCGAACCGTCATCATATTGTTTTCCGCCTTCTTCGTTCAGGATATAATCTCCTTTGGAATGAAGCAATGAGCCGTCGCTGGCAAATACATCCTCTGTATAGTGGAGGTGCACCGGATAGATAGGTGCTATTCTCCGTGCAAAGTAAAATGCATTCGACAGGTTATTGGATTGCGCACTTCCGGCGGCTCCTATATCCCAGTTCGTTTTCTGGTGAGTGCCTCCGAGCGACAAGCCCGTTTTTAGCCATGGGCGTGGGGTGAAGTCAGCGTTGAGTGAGCCGCTAAGACGATTGAAATCACTTTTCCTGGTATATCCGTCTTCATTAAGATAGCCTAGCGAGAAACGGATCCGGTTCTTTTCATTGCCGGATTCTCCGCTTAGGTTGTATTCCTGGCGGTGACCGTTACGTGTGTAGGGAGAATACCAGTCGAGATCGTCCTTATATCCGTCCAGTATCCGGGCGTCGGATGCCAGATGACCGTTTGCATCGAAAAGGGCATTATCGGCTTTGTTATAGATGTTGATTCCTACTTTGCTGATAATGTCATTGTTGGTGGCGATGGTCGCTTCTTCGGGACTACTGCCGTTGCTGATAAGCTGGTTGCGATACCCCTGCCACATCGTTTCCATGAATTGATTGGCATTCATACGTTCGTAATCACCCTGTCCACGCGCGCTGAAGCCGTGGCGAATGTCCAGTTGAAGAGAAACTCCCTGTTTCTTCGCCTTTTTGGTGGTAATTAAAATCACACCATTCGAAGCCCGGCTACCGTACAATGCGCATGAAGCAGCATCTTTCAGTACGCTGACGCTTTCTATGTCTGCCGGATTAAGATCGGTGATCCATCCCGTATAGGGCATACCGTCTACCACGTAAAGCGGCTTATTGCTTCCGTTCACCGAACTGTATCCCCGGATCCGGACTTCCGCTTCGATACCAGGCTGCCCCACTCCGTCAATTGTCTGTAGCCCCGGTACTGCTCCGTTGAGCACGGAGATAACAGAACTGACCGGACGCATTTCGATTTGCTTACTGTCCACTACGGAAACAGCCCCGGTAATTGATCTTTTGAGGACAGTGCCATACGCTACCTGCACTACTACTTCATCCAGTTCGTTCACGTTCGGACGCAACCGGATTTCCATCATATTATGCCGGGCAGGCACTTCGATAGTTTGGTATCCTATGTAAGAAATAACCAGCATTTGCTGTCCGGGGAGGGTTGGTTGAAGACTAAACTTTCCATCCAGATCTGAAATACAGCCTTGCCGACTGCCTTTCACTGTGACAGAAGCACCTGTCAATGGTTCCCGGCTTTCCTCATCAATGATGATTCCTGTTATATTTTTTATTTGGGCATAAGTTAGGTTAATGGATAGAAGCATGTAAATGCATATCACTCCTATCTTTATTAAAGTATCTTCTGTCCGTCTTTTAATAATTGTCATAAGTTGTATATCTTGACGTATTTGTTGATTTTGCTTGCTATTTAAACATTTACAAAACTAATATATTATAATTAGTGTTATAATACATTGCCTCCTATTTATGCAATTTTAACGGTGTAGACTGCTAATTATTAGCTGAATTGGCAAATTAGATACTTTTTCTTGTTCTATATTTTATATTATTTGTTCTTGCGGCTCGAGAGATAGAGGCTTCTTTCTTTTTTTCATTGCATTAAGTAGAAATCTCTCCCAAAACGTATTATAGTTCGTTAAAAAAGTATACATTGCACGGATTCTGGACATTTTTGGTGGATAATTGGAACAAAATTGCAAGGTAAACCCGTTTTCTTTTGCTATTTTTGCATCGTGTACGTAAACGAAGTGCACGTAGAATAGAGAACTTATTCAATAACTATAAATAAATAAGGTATGAAAACGAACTATGAAATTCGCTATGCTGCGCATCCGGAAGATGCAAAAAGTTATGATACAACAAGAATTCGCAGAGATTTCTTAATCGAAAAGATATTTGTCCCCAATGAAGTAAATATGGTATATTCCATGTACGACCGTATGGTGGTAGGTGGTGCGCTTCCGGTAGGAGAGGTGCTGACGCTCGAAGCGATTGATCCGCTGAAAGCTCCGTTCTTCCTCACCCGTCGCGAAATGGGTATCTACAATGTTGGCGGTCCCGGTATTGTGAAAGCAGGCGACGCAGAGTTCGAACTGGACTATAAAGAAGCTCTTTATCTGGGTTCGGGCGACCGCGTAGTGACTTTCGAAAGCAAAGACGCTACTCATCCTGCTAAATTCTACTTCAACTCACTGACTGCACATCGCAATTATCCCGACCGTAAGGTGACGAAAGCCGATGCCGTAGTAGCTGAAATGGGTTCTTTGGAAGGTTCCAATCACCGCAACATCAATAAGATGCTGGTGAATCAGGTGTTGCCTACCTGCCAGTTGCAGATGGGTATGACGGAACTCGCTCCGGGAAGTGTGTGGAACACGATGCCGGCACACGTACACAGCCGTCGTATGGAAGCCTACTTCTATTTCGAAATTCCCGAAGATCATGCTATCTGCCACTTCATGGGTGAGGTAGGCGAGACGCGTCACGTATGGATGAAAGGCGATCAGGCCGTTCTTTCACCCGAATGGTCAATCCACTCGGCTGCTGCTACCCACAACTATACCTTTATCTGGGGAATGGGTGGCGAGAACCTCGACTACGGCGATCAGGACTTCTCGTTGATTACAGATTTGAAATAACAACTACAATAGTTTTCCTAATTTAATAACAAAAAGAATTATGAATCAGTTTTTGAATTTTTCTTTGGAAGGTAAAGTAGCTCTCGTTACAGGTGCTTCTTATGGTATCGGATTTGCTATTGCTTCTGCATTTGCAGAACAAGGCGCTAAAGTTTGTTTTAACGACATCAATCAAGAGTTGGTAGACAAAGGTATGGCTGCTTATGCTGCAAAAGGTATCAAAGCTCACGGTTATGTATGCGACGTGACAGACGAACCGGCTGTTCAGGCGATGGTTGCTACGATTGCAAAAGAAGTAGGTACAATTGATATCCTTGTAAATAACGCAGGTATTATCCGTCGTGTTCCTATGCACGAGATGGATGCTGCTGATTTCCGTCGTGTAATTGACATCGACTTGAATGCTCCATTCATCGTTGCTAAGGCTGTTTTGCCGGCTATGATGGAAAAACGTGCAGGTAAGATCATCAACATCTGTTCTATGATGTCTGAATTGGGTCGTGAAACTGTATCTGCTTACGCTGCCGCTAAGGGTGGTTTGAAGATGCTGACTCGCAATATCTGTTCTGAATATGGTGAATACAACATCCAGTGTAATGGTATCGGCCCGGGTTACATCGCTACTCCGCAAACTGCTCCTCTTCGTGAGCCGCAGGCAGACGGAAGCCGTCACCCATTCGATTCATTCATCTGCGCTAAGACTCCTGCCGGTCGTTGGTTGGATCCGGAAGAACTGACAGGTCCTGCCGTGTTCCTTGCTTCTGAAGCTTCTAACGCTGTTAACGGTCACATTCTCTACGTAGATGGTGGTATTCTTGCTTATATCGGAAAACAACCGAAATAATAGCTGATAGAAGAAATTCCGGTAAGGTGATAGAATGGCAAAGAGCATCCTCTTTTCATCTGTCACCTTATTTTTTATTATTCCCTTTGCAGGAGCTATATGGCCGATTTATTGGACATATATGCCCAACGTGTTGAACATATAGCTCCAACACGTTGGATATATATAGCTGACGCGTTGGAGCTATACATCCAACATGCCGGATATAATAGCCTCTGATTTGCAAAGTATATGTTATTCATTCAATGTAGACTAATTATGAGAAAGATATTAATTCTGTTTGTTGTAGCCTTGATTGGTTTTGCTTCTTGTGCCGACAGCAAGCAGTCAATGACAGTCACAGTGACCAATTCTTTGGCTCTTGAACGGGCAGGGGAGATGGTTGAAGTGCCGATGAGCGATGTGGTCGCTAAATTGAAACTGGCGGATACGGCACAGATTGTGGTGCTTGACGTCGACGGTCAGCAAGTGCCTTATCAGGTGACGTATGATGAGAAGGTGGTCTTCCCCGTTACGGTAGGGGGAAACAGTGTGGTTACTTATACCATTCAACCGGGCACACCGGCACCTTTTGATGTCATTGCTTGCGGTAAATACTACCCCGAACGTCTGGACGACGTAGCCTGGGAGAATGATCTTGGCGGATTCCGTGCTTATGGTCCTGCTTTGCAGGCTCGTGGAGAACGTGGTTTTGGCTATGATCTTTTTACGAAGTATAATACTACGGAGCCGATTTTGGAATCTCTGTATGCTGAAGAGCTTAATCCTGAAAAGCGTGCCAAGATAGCCGAACTGAAAAAGACAGATCCGAAAGCCGCTTCCGAATTGCAGAATGCCATCTCTTACCATATCGATCATGGATACGGTATGGATTGCTATGCCGTAGGTCCTACGTTGGGCGCCGGCGTTGCCGCTTTGATGGCAGGTGACACTATTATCTATCCTTACTGCTATCGCACACAGGAAATCCTTGATAATGGTCCGCTGCGTTTCACGGTGAAGCTGGAGTTTAATCCGCTGGTGGTCCGTGGAGATTCTAACGTGGTGGAAACACGCGTCATCTCCTTGGATGCAGGTTCTTATCTAAATAAAACAGTTGTTTCATATACCAATTTGAAAGAAGCAATGCCGGTAACTACAGGACTTGTATTGCGTGAACCGGACGGTGCGGTTGTGGCAGATGCTGCAAATGGCTATATCACTTACGTAGATCCTACAACTGACCGTAGCGGTGCAAACGGTAAGATATTTGTGGGTGCTGCATTCCCTGCACAGGTAAAAGAGGCGAAAGTGGTTCTTCTTTCCGAAAAGGAAAAGAAAGATCGTGGTGGAGCCGACGGTCATGTGCTGGCTATCAGCGAATATGAGCCTGGTTCTGAATATACTTATTACTGGGGATCTGCCTGGGATAAGGCGGCTATCAAGACTCCGGATGCCTGGAATAAATATATGACTGAATATGCGCAGAAATTGCGTACTCCGTTGGCGGTGGCATATTAATTAATGTGCTGAATTGCTTATACAGTCAAAAAAGAAGGATTGTCGAGGTGTGACGAAACGCCCTCTTTAATTTCTTTTACTCACTGAATACGCGATTCATTATTGAATATCATGCGTCTTTTCTAATAGATGAAG
>ERZ779919.296-NODE-296-length-26772-cov-11.0964_pt1 | contig 26772 bp, 24 predicted proteins | sample MGYA00511349_ERZ779919 | MGnify/ENA primary metagenome ERZ779919 (study PRJEB29588, sample SAMEA2147384) | human gut metagenome | biome: human gut; feature: human-associated habitat; material: faeces | place: Denmark | collected 2008/2010 ...
TCCGGGGCTTTTTGATTAATTGTTTAACTCGTCCCATTTTAACGGGACACTAATGTACTCGATTTAAAGTTAATAATTTCGTTGTTTTATCACCATGTTTCATTTTTTGTTTCAGAAAAACGGATGTATCGAAGCAAAGGCTTGATTGTCATTTTGTCATTTATAACGGCATGTTGAGTTTCTTTTGTTGGTGTTTAAAGGGGAAACTCTTCATTACTGCGTGTGTTTTAAGGACAGAATGGTATCAGACCGAAGTCCCGATACATCCTTGTTTTTCTTTTTGTTTCAGGAAAATCGTTCATGCCGGGTAGCATTGAAACGGTTTTCCTTTTTTAATTACTTGATTACTAATGAAATGCACATTAATAATCTGTGTTATGTAAACAGATGAAATTTCTAAAAGCAGCAAAAGGAAAATTAACCTCTATAAACAGGTAAAAGATTACGAATAAAACGAAAGAGAATATGCGAAAGAATTTTACGATTTTCATGATTACCCTACTTGTTTCGCTTCTATCCGGAACGGCTTCGGCGCAGCGTCTTGCAGTGAAAAGTAATTTGCTGTACGACATCACCTCTACCATTAATCTCGGAGTAGAGTATGAGGTAGCTCCCCGTTGGACGCTCGAAATGTCTGCCAACTACAATCCGTGGAGCTTCTCGGACAATAAGAAGATGAAACTCTGGATGCTCCAGCCCGAAGCGCGCTATTGGCTGTGCAGCGGTTTCTCCGGTCACTTCTTCGGAGCACACCTGCTGGGCGGGGAGTTCAACTACGGCGGTATGCTTCCCTTTGGCATCACCCCTTCATCATCCGGGTTGGGTAGCAAGCGCTACCAGGGTTGGATGGCGGGAGCCGGAATAGGCTACGGATACAACTGGGTGCTGGGCAAGCGCTGGAATCTGGAAGCCACGTTAGGAGTGGGGTACATTCATTTCGGATACGACCGCTTCGAGTGCAAGACCTGCGGCGACGAGCTGGGCAGCGGCAGCAAGAACTACCTGGGCCCCACCAAGGCAGGCATCTCCCTTATCTATATAATAAAGTAACGAACCAAGAAGCGAAGATTATGAAATATTGTGTGCTATTATGTGGACTGCTGCTGATGCAGGCAGTCGGTTTATCGGCTAAGGAACGGGCACGGTTGCAGGCAGATGATGTGAACATCAGCCGTAGCGGCGACAGCGTGCACGTATCCTTCAGGCTGAAGGTAGAAAGATTGGCTAAGGATTACATTTTGAGAGTAACCCCGTTATTGTACGGGAAAGACGGGCAGCAGGCTGTGCTTCCGCCATTGGAGTACGGCAGCCGCACGGCACAGATTGTTGAGTGGAGAGAAAAAAGAGTGAAAGAAAAGCGGAAGTCTGCCTCTGCATACCACAAGGCGGGAGAAGCGGTTGCCTATACCTTCGTCCTTCCCTACGGGGAATGGATGAATGGCGCTTCCCTGCGTTTGGATGCAAAGAGCAAAGGGTGTTGCAGCGAAGAAATGCTGCCGCCCGTGCTCTTGGCAGAAGATGTGGCGCTTGCCACTCCTGTCGAGCTGTTTGTGCCGGTGATACCCGAGGCGAAACTCGTGACGGAAACGGTTGCCGACAAGCTGGCGCAGGAAAACGGTTTCCTCGCACCGTGGACAGGTAGTATAGGCAGTAAAGAAGATATTGCCCGCTACAAGGATGAGGCCACGCTCATTGTCTATTTCCCGGTGGGCAAATGGGCTATACAGCCCGATTACGAAAACAATCTCAGCAGGTTGGATCATTTGTTGTCTGTTCTGAATAAGATTGCCGAATCGGACAATTCCCGCATAGCCAAGATACTCGTAGTAGGTTCGGCTTCGCCCGACGGTCCGTTAGACCTGAACAATCGCATTGCAGGTAAGCGTGCGCAGGCATTGGCGGATTACATTACGAACCGCACTTTACTTTCGGCTTCTTTCTTTGAAGTGAGCAATCACAGTGTGGCATGGGATTTCCTGCGCAGGTTGGTTGCAGACAGCGAAATGCCCGAGAAGCAGCAGATATTGGATATCATAGATACCACTCCTGTGTGGGATGCAGCCAAGAAGGTAGGCCGCCTGAGCCTGCTTATGAGGTTGAATCAGGGCAGGCCCTACAACTATATGAAACGGCATTTCTTCCCGAAACTTCGTAATGCGGGTTATATCAAAGTATTCTTTGAGGCACAGCCCGACCCCGAACTTGTAGGACTGAACACCGCTATCGACCTGCTCAACGGGAAACGCTACTCCGAAGCCTTGCATGTCCTTCAAGGAAATACGCATCCCAAGGCGGACAATCTTCGTGGAGTGTGCTATATGCTGACGGGCGACACCGAAAAAGCGCGTGCCTTGTTCCAAAAAGCTGCTGCCGCCGGTGTGTCCGAGGCGGAGAGCAATCTAAAGCAATTCCAATAAACGGCACAAATTATAACTAAACGATTAAATATCATTTTATTAACTATTTATTTAAAACAACAATGAAGAAGATTAATTTATTAGCAGTGGCTCTTGCTGCCTTCACTATGTTTTCATGCTCCAATGAGGAGATTGCCGATTTGGGCAGCAATGCTCCGGGCGAAAAGGCTACTCTTACTATCAAGGTAGAGGGAGCAGGTAATAACGTTGCGCAGTCGAGAGTGGCAGGTAGCGCCGGTACCACAACCGATGTTGTAATTAACGACTACATCGTATTCATTTTCCGTGACGGTGGTGCTTTGGACTGTCCGGCGTATTACAGTTCTACCAATGCGGCGGCTACGATAACCAACGGTACAACTGCTGCCAAGACGGCTTATGTAATAGCCAATACCGGTGCACTTGCCAACGGTCCTTTTGCTAATGTAACAACGGAAGCTGACCTTAAGGCCGTTACCGGTGATTTGATATCCGGTAACGCGGCTACCCAAACGAAAAATAACCTCTGGATGTCCGGTACAGATGATATCACTTTCTCCGGTACAGACGGTTCGGTCACTGTACAATTAGGTTTCGTTGCAGCCAAGATTGAACTTATCGTTAAGGACAACCGTACCAATCTCACCGGTGGCACTATTGAGATTACAGACGAAAACGTTGTATTGCTGTATGCAGGTAAAAGCGGAAAATTCTTTGGAACAACTGCTGACAAGGCAGCTCAAACTGCTTTTTATTCGGGCGATGTCTCTTATCCGGATTTTCAAACTGGTGCTGCCACGGAGTCCGCAGTTTTGAAAGATGCGGTAGGTGCAGCTTTCACAGCTAATGCTAATGGAGATGTATTCAATCACTTCTACACCTTCGGTAACGACGGTACGTCCAAACCGACAATTCTTGCCATTCAGTCTAAAAGAACGGTAGGTGGCGCTGATGAAACCATTTACTACCCGATTCAGTTCACCGTAGCCGATGCCGGAAACACTATCGAACCGGGTAATGCATACACGGTAACCCTTACCCTGAACGGTGATGTAAGTGCCGGTGGTGGCGGTGGTACTACCAATCCGGAGCAGCCGTTGGTTAAATCACAAATAACAGTTACTGTTACGGCAGCAACATGGCTTGCCAAGACCGTAAGCAAGGATTTTAATTAATATGATTGCAGACGTTCATCTTATTCTTTAAAGCTGCACCGAAAGGCGGGTATGTTTCCCGTGCCCGCCTTTCTTTTCACTCATGCCATTGATAAAATTCAATAACTAAAAACAATACTAACCATCAACTAAAAACAATCCATGCAGAATAACAAATTCCATTATTGCCTGCACATACTGCCTATCTTGTTCTTTATGGCATTTGTGTCTGCAAGTTGCATCAAGGACGACCTTAGCGATTGTCCTGCTCCCCGCACTTCCGGATTTTCCTTGCAGGTAAAGGCTTTTGATGCCGACGGTGGAAGTCTCGGCAGTGAAACGATAAAAGACATCACACTCTATATATTCGATGCCGATAAGGCATTGCTCGATACCCGCAACATTCTCCTGTCGGAAATCGTATTCCTGGACTATCCCGGACACGACAACCTGAAGCTGGTGGCGTGGGGCAATGGCAAACAAGGCGCCCAGTCGATGCCCGCATTGAAAGAGGGCGACCACTTAGAGACGGCATTCGTGTCGCTCATCCAAACCCGGACAACCTTACCCGTGGCAGGCTCGCCCGACGACCTGTTCTACGGCACTATAGATATAACCCCCGATGCCGACGCTTCTGCCAAGGAACTCCCCCTGCGCCGCAAAGTCTCCGGGGTAGCCATTACGGCACGCTACCTCAGAGAGTACGTAGGCAGCACCGAAGGCGAGTACCACTACATCGTGCGCAAAACCACCGACAAGCTCGACTTCTACGGCAAGCCCAACGGCACGGAAGTAAACTACCGCCCCCAGGCGGCATTCAATGACAACGGCGAATTCGTATCCTCTGCTTTCAATATATTCCCCACCGAAGCGGACATCAAGATAGACATCTACCACCGCGACGTGCTGAAAACCACCGTAATTGCCGACAGTAACGGTAACCCCCTGCGTGTGGCGGAAGGCAGGCTGCTCAATGTGCTGGTAGACTTCCGGGGAGTTGTAAGCGTAGACGTCAAAGTCACCGACTGGGGCAAACAGGAGATATGGAAAGAATTTTAATACCTGATAAAATTAAAAATAAAAGTCGATTTAGATGAGAAAGATAGCAATACTGTATCTGCTTGGAGCATTACTTGTTTCGGGTTGTGTGCGCGATGAGTTCGATACCACGCGTGTGGTGGAAGGCGCAGCGGCGCGTATCAGTCTGAAGATAACATTGCCCGTTATGGGTGGTGGCACCGACACACGTGCAGTATCTGCCGATGTGGAAAAACGTCTGGACAACCTGTTCGTACTGGTATTCGACGGTGGGGGCCAAATAGTGACCAGACATAGATACACGGCACAAACCGGTGCTTCGCTTTCATCTTTGCTGATAGACACCCGTTCCGGTAAGGGCCATACGCTCTGCTTTGTAGCCAACGTCAAGGACGGTATGGACAGTCAGTTAATGGCGCTTACCTCTTACAATGCCCTCAAAGGACTTTTGGTGACGGCTACCGAATTAAATCTTGGTCAGAGTACCGATGTTCCACTCATAATGACGGCAATTATGGAGAATGTAAATGTGCAAGAGGGAGCAAACTCTATCAGCACCCCCGTACAGCTTCAATTCCTGGCGGCAAAAGTCACACTGACTCTTGTCGACAATACCCCCGACACTCAGGAAGTAACCATTATCGGTTGGGATGTGCAGGATGCTCCCACACGCAGCTACCTTTTCCCCGACGATAGTAAAGACGCCAATCCCAATCCGGAAACAGCAGGTGCCGATAAGGACGAATACTGGCTGACAACCGGAGTGGACTATCCTTTTGAGGAGGAAGACAAGCAGGCAGGAACTGCTACCCAAACGCTCTATGTCTTTGAAAACCGCCGTGGTGGGCGTATAGCCAGAGCACTGCCAGCCGACCCGGATGAACAATACAGTAATATGGGGCTAAATGATAAAGACTCCCGCGGCAAGGCGTGGTATAAACCCAAGCGTGCCACTGCCATTGTTGTTACAGCCATGCACAAGACAGATTTGGTAACAAGACAGATAAAGGCATTTATCTATTTAGGCCAGGACAACCACAGCGATTACAATATTCGGCGTGGGCATCATTATACCTTTACTGTAACGGTGAACGGTCTCAATGAGATTAAGATAGATTCGAATGTAGATTTTCTTGTGGGCGATTTTTTGGTGGATCATGGTGATAATCTGACAATGGATGCCCATCCGGATTTCCGCCCTATGCGTATTCAGGCTCCCAAAGGAACGGCAACCATGGAAATCCTGGATTCGCAGGGCAGGACTTACGACGACCCGTCGGGATTTGACGCTACCTGGCTCAAAATCTCTCCATTGAATTTGATGTATCATCAAGTGAAGCAACCCGGCAATATATGGCAGCAGGACGCAGACCCCGACAGCAAATTTGTGCGTCCTAAGTATATTCCGCACAAGAGTGTCAGAGCTAAGCTGGCAAGTAAAGGCGGATGGAATGCCATCCCTGCTGGAAAGGATGATGATGATGAAATGATCTTTGCCGATGCCACCCACCGCATGTGTTACAAGATTACCGACATACCGTTTACCGAGGTTACGGTTACAGCGCAAACCTTGTACGTCTATGCTGATGACTTCCCTGTAAGAGACGGAACCCGTAATGCACGGGTACGCTTCACATATCATAAAGACGGAGATGCCCCGGATAAGTTGGGAGTCATGACTTTTGATATTACTCAAAGGGGATATATCTCTTTTTATCTGGACGACAGCCATCCGGATGCCGGACTGTATATTTTAAATGAAGACGGGACGCCGAGCAATGTAAAGCGGAAAACGGTAGTCGAGAGATTTCATGAATATAGAATAATGATGAATCCGGGCATTCCAGCCAGAGTGCAATATACGGGCGGGGTGAGGTGGGGATTCTCCAGGACCCGTTTGTATGACAAGCCGGATTTTTTCCGTAATGGTAAATATATGACAGCAAACGCCGTTTATAATGATGTAGTCCGTAATGGTAATGAGCCGACGGAATTCGGGAAGAGGACAGACTCTTATCGCGAGATGTATGGTAATAGCAATAACGACTTGGGTAATACAAAAGATCCGATTCCACCCTATACGGGAAGCAATAGCGGAGCGCCTTACTATTATCCCGATCCGGAAGAAAAGGATATTTATCATCCGATTTTTAGAACCTCTGCTGCGCGGTATTGTCACGAGAAGAATCGCGACCTGAATGGAGACGGTATCATTGATGATTCAGAAGCCTATTGGTATCTGCCTTCAGCACATGAATTAATAATGTGGGGCATTGCTGGAGTAATGACGCATAGGTATGCTAACCTCTCTTCTTCAGAGTCTAATAATGCTACTGTACAGATTCGTTCTGTTTATATGACTGCATACGATGAACCTGTTATAGCTTATCATAATAAATATAGTCAGGCTTTTGTTCGCTGTTTCAGAGAATTAGAGAAAACCATAACTAAATAGTGTAATAATTATATTGAATTGGAGTTACGATAGGGATGAGAAAGTCAGTGAAAATATTATTCGGATTATTTGTCTGCCTGGCGGCAACGACCGGTCATGCTCAGAAGATAGCGAGTGAAAATGGGAAAGTTATTATAGACTCTTCGGCAATACCGCATGTGACAACTAAAAAAGCACGGACTACTACCGCTACACCCAGGTTGAAAGGGTCGAACACAGCCGATGATATAGCGTCTCAGGTAAGTAATAGCTTGGTATATTATAAGTTTGAAGTCGGGCAGGTATCCACGGACAGGCTTTCGTGGAACGATGCTATACTTGCATGCGCAAATAAGACGGATACAGGTGGCGGTTGGCGTCTTCCTACCCAAAGGGAGTTGCAGTTAATGGTTGTACTGTCTCCGGAACTGGAACAGTTTGGACTTTTTAAAGCAAGTGAATTTTGGTCTGCTACAGAATGGAAAGGGCAAACTGGAAATGTAGGAGCTCAAGCATATCGTGCTAAAGTGGATACGAGAGCAAAAGGTTATGAGCATAAATTTAGTTTGTACGATAAATATACTCTATCCTTTTATCGCTGTATCCGCGACCTCGACTGAAAGTGTTTATTTCACGCTTTAGACCTGTAATGTCTTGATAATTAGAAACGAAAACAATAGTCAATATGAAAAAGATAATAATCCTGTATTTTTTCGGTGCACTGCTCCTGTCCGGGTGCATGCGCGATGAGTTCGATACCACACGTGTGGAAGAAGGCATCGCTGCGTGTGTCAGCCTGAGAATGCTGATGCCCGATATGACCGGTGCTGTCAGTGCAGGCGGCAGTACAGGCAATACACGCGGTGCACTCGGTTCCGGTTCCGACACCCGCACCGTTTCTTCCGATGTGGAGAACCGGCTGGACAACCTGCGTGTACTGATATTCAACGGTAGTGGCGAGCTGGTGACCAACCGCAAATACACGGCACAGCCCGATGGCCCATCGCTCTCGTCTCTTCAGATAGACACGTGGTCGGGCAGTAACCATACATTCTGCTTTGTGGCAAACAGTAAGGACGATATGGACAGTAGGCTGGCTGCCGTTACCTCTTACGACGCTCTCCGTGAGTTCATGGTAACGGCGTCCGGTTTGGACTTCGGTCTGAACTCCACCGAGCCTCTTGTAATGACGGCAATCCGGGAACATGTAGACGTGCAGCCGGGCACCCATACCATCACAACCCCCGTACAGCTTCAATACCTGGCGGCAAAGCTCACGCTCACTGTCACCGACGCAACTCCCGCGGGGCAGGAAGTAACCATCATCGGCTGGGATGTGCAGGATGTTCCGGTGCGCAGCTACCTCTTTGAGGGCAATACCGACATTAATCCCAACCCGGATACCACTGCCGACGACAAGGATGAATACTGGCTGACAAGCACCGTAGACTACCCCTTCGAAACGGAAGACAAACAGGCAAAGACCGTTTCCCAAACACTCTATCTCTTTGAGAACCGCCGGGGCGGACGTATAGCCAAAGCATTGCCCGGTGACCCCGGCAAGCAATACCCGGGCATGAAGCAAGACGATACCGACTCACGTGGCAAGGCATGGTTCAAACCCGGGCGCGCCACTGCCGTTGTCATTACTGCCATGCACACAACCGATGTCGAAGTGAAGCGGGTAAAGGCGTATATCTACTTGGGCGAAGACAACCACAGCGATTACAACATTCGTCGCGGCCATCACTACACCTTTAACATTACAGTGCGTGGCGTTGACGATATCAAGGTAGATACGAATGTAGACTCTTCCGTAGGCGATTTCCTCATAGACTACGGCAGTAACCTGACCATGGACGCGCACCCCGATTTTCGTCCCATGCGCATGCACGCCGCAAACGGTACGGCCGTTGTGGAGATACTCGATTCGCAAGAACGGACCTGCAATGAACCGGGTTTTGATGCCGACTGGCTGAAAATCTCTCCCTTGAATCTGATGTATCACCAGGTGAAGCAGGCATCGCCCGACGATGTGTGGCAGCAGGCAGCCAACCCCGAAAGCAAGTTTGTGCGTCCCAAATATATTCCGCACAAAAGCATCCGGGCAAAGCTGGAAGCTGAAGGCAAGAGCGGCTGGCCTGCCGTTCCCTCAAATCAGGACGATGACGATAGCCTGCCCTTTACCGATGCCACCCACCGCATGTGCTACCGGATTACGGATATACCGTTTGCCGGGGCGTCCATAATCGACCGGACTTTTTACGTCTATGCCGACGAATTTTTGCAGAACGGCGGCAACCGTACCGCACGGGTGCGTTTCTCGTTCTATAAGGATGGGGGAAATGCGGATAAACCGGAAATACGGATTTTCATTATCAATCAGTCGGGTTATCTCTCTTTTTATACGGATGATAATCATAAGGGTGCAGGGCTGAATCTTTTGAATGAGGACGGAACGCCGGGCAGTGTGAAAAGGAAAATGGTCGTGGAAAGGTATCCGGAGTTCAACATGGTGATGAATCCGGGCATCGACCCATCGCTGCAGAACATAAGCACGATGCAATGGGGATTCTCCGACGATTATGTTTACAACAGTCCGGACAAATTCCGCAATGGCAAGTTCCTGACGGCAAATATGGTGTATACGGATGTGCAGCGTACGGATAACGAGGCAACCGGATTCGGAATGGCATCCGGTTCTTACCGGGAAATGTACGGAAGCGAGGTACGCAATACTAAAATCGGCGCTTATACCGGTACTGTTACCGGACCCTATTATTATCCGGACCCTGCCGCAGACATTTATCACCCGATATACAAGAGCTCCGCCGGACGGTATTGCCACGAGAAGAACCGCGACCTGAACGGTGACGGCATTATCGACGCATCCGAAACCAACTGGTATCTGCCTGCGCAGCAGGAGTTGCTTCTGATGCTTATTGCCCTGCCGCAAGACGAACGTAGCTTTGCAGGCAGCAGTTTTATCTCTTCTACCGAAACGGGGCCTCGTAATTATGGTTACGCAGCGGTTGGCATGAGGCAGGGCTATCCTTTTATATTCAGCAATACACAGGGTAAAATGGCGTCGGTGACTTATACCGTCCGTTGCGGCAGGGAACTGAGGTGATGTTGCATGTGAATGAATGTACGGTTATACGCAAATGAAACAGCAATGAGGATATGAGAAAAAGCATGAGAACATTATGGGTTGTGCTGTGCTGCCTGACGGTAGCGACAGGTTATGCCCAGGAAGTGGTGAAAGAGAACGGAAAAATCATTATAGACGCTTCTGCCATACGGCACACCAAGGTTAAGAAAGCGCGTGCCACGGACGGCACAAATGCCAGGCTCGGTACGGATGATGAAACCAATATCGGTTCGGCAGCGAGCGACGAGCAGGTGTATTACAGGTTTGAACTGTCTGCTGCCAGATTTTCCGCTACCTGGATTAATGCCGTAAACAGGTGCAGGAATCTTGCCGATGATGGCGGCGGCTGGCGTTTGCCCACACTAAAGGAAGCGATACTGATTTACATCCTGTGGCCGGAGCTACAGCAGGCAGGGCTGACGGGAGTGGCAGGAGGAACGGCTACCGAAGCGGGTGGGGGCGGAAACTCATACCCGTATGTACGTTATAGTGATACGGGAGCCATTGTGCTGGACGCGAAGAATGTTAGTACGGACAGATATTTTCGCTGCATCCGCGACCTTGATTGAAACTGTAGGTTCTGCTTTGTTGTCCGTGGCGGTTGGAAAAAGTAAAAGTATCCGGCTGGTATTGATAATAAGGCTTTTACCTGAACTTTAGAATTGGAATTAGAATGATAACGAAATTAATAGAACCCGAAAACAGTCCCTATGTTATGAATAAAAAAGGTTTGTCCCGACTTTGTTCGTGTTTTTGTTTGTTTGCACACAGAGGGATATGCTACGGAATCGCTTGCGGAGGCGTCCTGTTTTTAGCGATTTTCGTAGCCGTTTTCGGTTTTCCTGTATGGGTGGCGGAGCTTTTCGAGAAGCGGATGGAGGCACGTAGGAAAAATAGAGTGGTGAACGCCGGCAGATGAATGATAATCGGTAAATGAATATTGAGTGAGAGCCGGTAGATAGATGAATGACAGATAACAGAAATATTGATAATCTTAACAATTGATAACCCGTAATGAAGAATCCTAAAAAAGAAACGCGTGATGTCATAGCCAAGCACGTCCGTTGGACCGAAGCATTGCGCGTAGTGCGCGCTTACCACCCCGAAGTAACCATTATCCTGCCCCAGGAAAAAACTCAGATTTATCCCGGCGATGATGTGCGGGGCATGATTGCCCCTGCCGTCGGCGTCATTCGCCATGCACTCGATGCAGGAGTGTGGCAGTGGCACGGATACACTGCCGAGTCGCGTGTGAAGCAGGTACGCACCCTGCTCAGCCATTACTTCCATTATCACGAGGACAGCATCCATCCGGCAGAACTCGACCTGATGATTGAAGATTTGCTGTTTGTGCATAAAGCCTGAGGGGAATTTCATGAATTAAAGTTGCTTCAATATTATTTTAAAGTAAAACGTAATTTAACCGAATTATTTATGCGCATCTCAAAAGTGATTTTTATTTGCTGTTTTCTTCTGCCGTTCTTGGCTTCTTGCACCCGGGACGAAATAGAAGACAATAGTTATCCGTTAGCCGAATATGACGGCACGGGTGTTTTGTTTCGCTTAAAGGCAGAGGCTTTTGACGATACGGGTTCCGCTACCCGCACCGTGGATTTGACCGCACCTTTCGATACTCTTTGTGCCTATGTTCTCAAAGAGGGCCAAATTGACATCGACCGTGAAGTTAAATTCCCCGATCCTGCAACAATTATGGTGGAAGGGCTCGAAACCGGCACCTACAACCTTCTTATATTAGCCATGAAAGGTAACTATGAAGAGGATGGAGCCCGGATACATAAAATAGAGAAAAGTTCCTCACCGTGGCTGTCTTTTCCTGAAAATATGCCGGCGAAGCCTCTGAAAGCCCAATATTATTATACGAATCACAAGTTCTCGGTAATAAACGGAAAAATCAAGATAGAGGAAATACGCATTCCCCAAGCTGTAGGGCTGGTTTCTTTTGATATACAATACAAAAGCGATTACGTGCGCAAATCGGTTCACGACTGTCATTTTATTCCTTCGGAAGACAGCAGGAGCTATTCTGCCCTGCATGCAGACGGCAGCCATTCGGGACAGCGAAGCATAGCATCCTTCTCTTTATCGGAACAAAAACAGTGCTTATTTTTCCCTACCGTAAAGGATGGTTTTTCCGGTCAAGTAGTAGTAAATACAATGAATCACCGAAAGGAAAGTTTTGATACGGAGTATGATGCAAAGGCAACCTTAGATGCCGCCAGGCATTCTACCATACATGTGCAGGCTGTACATCCGGAAGACAATGTGGGTACTAACCTTGCCGATGAGCTCACTCCTCTAAATTATTATACGATTCTAAGTGATGAAGAACCTGCTTCAGTCTATACCAATGCAAATCTACGGTCATTTTATATAACCCAACCTTTGCAGATAAATATGGAGAACGATAGTTTGCACATGAGATTTTATTCTCCCGTAGGCATAAAAGAGGTTACAGTCATGGCAAAAAGTCCGACTATGGATGAATATGTGGAGTTCGTTTACATTGATAACATTCCGGCATTTGCCGATATTAAGACATCGATAAAGGTACTGGAGAAAGGATTATACCGCACTGAATCAGGTAAAGTTCTACAATTTTCAGCAGAAGAGATGAATCCGGCTTCCTTGAGTCTTAAGATAGCTTGCAACGACCCGTATTGGACTAAGATTTCCCAGATAAAAGCGAAATGGTACATCAAATTCGTACTTAATGGAGGAAATCCCGTAACAGGAACTCCCAACAAGAACTGGTGGGGAATACGCCCTGTACATTGCAGGGAAGCTGTTGCACTCTTTTTGAATATCGGATATATGTGTACGCTGGAAAAGTTCCAGCAGCGGGTTTCGACGTTCCAAGGAACCTTTCTTGACAATAACAGGTATCCAGTTGACACATCAACGCTTATATCCAGACTGGAAAACCTTTCCGGATTCGACATCGGACTTATATATAGTGGCAATGGTGTATCAGGATTAGGCGGGGGCAGAACATGGGGAGTCTATCAGAAATCTTTCCTTTATCATTACGAAAACAGCGGCGGATGTTGTTCCACTATTTTTCATGAATTAGGTCATTGTTTAGGCTACAATCATAATAGCACCATGACATACGGACAGTGGGCTTCGGGATGCGCTGATGTGTTCTACAAGAATAACATAAAAGATTTTCCTGTCAATTCCCACACAATATTAAAATCAAGAAGTAATCCCAATATCTACTAATAATTATGAAACATTTGTCTGTTATTATATCTGTATTATTTTCAATACTTTGCATCGGATGCTCTAAGGAGGATTTTAACGATGGAAAAATCAATGATGTTCAGAACAAGCATTCTCTCCGGCTTTTGGTCTATACACCGACTTCGGAAACTGTTCTTAGTACGGACCTGCCGGGAAACATAGAGGCTTATCTGTTTAAAGAGGGAGTTCTGTCCGACGTTTACAAAAATCTGACAGTGGATAAGAACGGATACACTACAATCAGCTCGTTAGCCGAAGGAGAGCAAATCTATTTCTTTGTAAACACCGGTAATATGCTGAATGGGATTACACAGGAAATAGGCCGATTGAAAGAGAACGAACTGCTTGCCACTACAATACTCTCTGCCTCTCCTCAAGCAGATGGAGATAAACCGGTGATGACCGGAAAGGCAGACTTAACCGGAAGCCAGGAGAGTACCACCCAAGTATTGCTTACACGGGCCATTGCCAGAGTAGACTTAAACATAGCTGACGATGCCGACATACAAATCAATAGGATAAGTATGGATAACATACATTGTGAAGCATTCCTGCTTCCGCAAAACCCGGTCAGTTCGCCGTCCGGTGCAGCATTGGCAAAAATAGACACTACATTCAATACCCCGTTGAAGCCGGGTGAATATGCCGGATTAGTCCACCTGTATGAACAAGTGGGGGACGGTATTCCTGTGGAGCTGCATGGCACCCTTGAAGGCGATCCTGTCACACTTTCACTGGCACTGCCTAACACAATCCATAGAAACCACATTTATAAAATAAAGTTATTTAGCGGAGACAGTTCTAATTTGCAGGCAAGCATATCCGTGGAAAATGAAAGCTGGGAAGTTGAAGAAACTATCACGGCAAAACCTTCTACCCATATTTTGGTTAATAGTGAACTTTCTACTTTGGCTGAAGGGGCGTATATAAGTGCAACAAAAGATACGGTTTACCTCCCGAGCAAGGAGTCAACGTCAATACTTGTACTGGATAAGGTGCCGGAAGATGCGGAATTCACAATTGATGGGACAACAGCCTCCGTTACTCCGTATACGGAAACTCGTGCCGACCTTCAAGGGAAAAAGTTCTTGGTACGCAATTCTTGGAAAAAGCCGGGTACTAAGACGGAATATATGTACCTGAATATGCACAGCAAGAGGCATCCGGACTACTACAGTGGCCGGTTGGTAATTGTCCAGTCCAATGCCACGACCTTCAAGGGAGAATTGTATAATCATCTTACAAATACTCCTCCCTATAACATTCATTTCAATAAATATGTCGACAGTGCTTTAGGTCGGATAGAGGTACCTAAGAACTATGAGGTTAGTGTCAGTGGTGGCAGTTGGCTAAGGGCGATACCCCAAGGAGACGGAGTTTATGAGATTCAGGCAGGCTACAAGCCTAACGATCCGGAAGCCAATGGTAGCACTCAGGAGGGTTTGCTCACCGTGAACGGCCCGAATGGCATACATGAAACATACACCGTTACCCGGTTGAATCGCGGCTTGCCTGTTGTCCTTATGGGTGACACTTACTGGTGCCGTTTCAACTTACAAGGAAACTCAAAGAGTTTCGACGACCAGATAACCGTCAGTGAATCTGAAACAATAGGTGATCTGTCTGCCTATTTTGCCTCTTGTTCTGACGAGGATTTTGTACGTTTAACCGGCAGTCAGTACAAAGGGCGCTATACGCAGGGAATGAATTTAAAGTATGACGCATCCGTCCCGCGTTTCTATTTCGATTCGTATGAGTCGCTCCAGAATCCGGCAATCATAGGGAATGGATCGGTAAGCAGCCATTGTCCGGAAGGATACCAGCTTCCTACTTCGAGAGATTTTGAGCTTTTGTTAAAATCGGGGGCTATTAACTACACGCTTAATGGCGCACCGGTAAATTACACAACGGGTAGTGGAAGACCGGCCGTTATTTCAGCCCATAGCCGAGAAAATATAGCGTGGGAAGGAGGTCTCCTTGCAACAGCCAATTACATCCAAATTGCTTTTGACGAAAACAATCTGGTCTTGGGAGGATTAGGCCATCAATTTGATTCTTCAAAATCAATTGCTGCAAAGGTATTGTGGGCAACCATAAGTGGAGGGCACCAAAGCTGGACTCATACAGGGACTACAGCCAAGGCAGAAGACCATAATGTAAACAAATCCCGTACGATTCGCTGCATTAAGACGCCACCGGCTTTTATAATAGAAGAATAATTCGCTGTTAATTCTTGGTGGCTTTTTCTTAGTATGATTGGGGAATTTGAGCAGAGTGACGCTGTGCTGCCTGGCGGTAGCGGCAGGTTATGCCCAGGAAGTGGCGAGAACGGATACACTGCCGAGTCGCGTGTGAAGCAGGTATGTATCCTGCTCAGCCATTTTCCACTATCAAGAGGATAGTATCCATCCGGCAGAATTCGACCTGATGGTTGAAGATTTGCTGTTTATGTCTACGGGTTAATGTAGAAGGCTATGATGAGAACAGAATTAACGATAATAGATTTAATTAATTGAAAACATACTTTTGTTGCGCTTGAAATACAAAACAAAATAAAGCCTGTCTCAGCTAAATCAGAATTTACCGATACCTGACCATTCATCAGAAGTGGTAGAAGTTCATCACGCTGCTTAGTCAGATTTGAGATTTCCTCTTGCAACTTGATTATCTGCCTGAAAATAGGTGATATTAATTCCTCGAATTTATCCGCAATATCTTTATTATCAGGTATGGCGATTGTGCTTTGTTGTAAATGGTCTTGCGTAATATGTCCCATCGTTGTTTTCCTTGCTTCTGCCATTTTCTTGAATACATCGACATAATCCAAAAGTTGAAAATAGTAGAATGACTTCGGGAAATCATTTGCAGATGTAACCTTAAAGATGTGCTGATTAAGTCCTCCAAGCCCATAAGCCCAGAGCATAACTTCCAGTGATGCCGACCATGAAAATAGCACATCACCATTATACACCTTTACTGATTCTGGTATATTTGACGTTACCTTTTCAGTGTCAACAGAAATACCATCGTGCATTTCTCGTATCTTGATGACAGGTAATGGTACTTCATTATCCTTTGGTCTGAATTTCTGACAAGCCAAACCATTTGTAAAAACAGCAATTTCAAAGAGATTCCCACAATGCCAGCCAACAGGAATGTTACGTTTCAGCTTATCATTCCAAAGCATTTCACCCCCACTTGATTTATACGGCTTGCCCTCCTCATTCGGAAAATCAAATTGTACAAACCAATAATCATAAAGCTGCTTCGCCATCGCCTCTAAATTCTGATTTATCAGTGTATATTATACAGGAAAAGGAGAGGAAAACTTCCCCTCCTTACTCTCAAATTATGTATCAGACATTCAAATCTTTCAGTGCCAGTGCGTAATTGTGTCCGAAAAGGTCTTTCCTGACGAGCCTCAAGCCGAGTGTCTGGTAATAACCGTATTCATCTCTCTCGGTGCAGAGGTACTTGTAACCGTAGCGGGGCATGTACTCTTTGAAGAAGTGAGCCAAGTCTTTCAGGCTTTCTTCCTGGTTCTTCTTGAAATTACTGCGCACGATGATGATGCTCCAGTCGGGGAAATTGCCCACACCGTTGCTGTACTCCCAGAAGCGGATGTAGCAGTCTAAATCACGCTCACTGATGTTCACACAAAAGCCATTGGCATTTTGCATCACGCTACAACTGTTTCTGTAGCCAAACTTCTCACACAGGTAGAGATTGAAATCACAAATTAAATCGTTGTGTAACATAATTGATAAAGTTTTAATTGTTAGTAAATTGATTATAAATGAAAGCCTCGCTTGCGCTTAGCCTTTTTCTTCTTCATCAGGCGATTGAACTCGGCTTCTTCTGCGGCAGTGGCATCGTAAGATGAACTACCGTTTAGTAGACCGAGACTGATGCTTGCCTCTTCATCAAGATGAGAAGTGCTTTGCTGCACCTCTGCCTCTTCATGCTTGGGTTTCTGTTGGACAGATTCAAACAAGGATGCACAAGCATTCTCTTCCAGTCTGTTGTCGATATTCAGGTAGCTGAACTCACGGCTGACCTTTGAACCGGAGAAAGAGAATCCGCCATACTCAAACTTGACACCTTGTATTGCTCGTGTCGTGCGACTGACCTTGAATTTCATATCAATGTCTCGGTCGGCAAGAGCATCCTTCAGTTCGTTCCAACTCTTGGCTTTCGGCAGTTCTTCTTTCAAAGCCTTGTAAATCTCGTGCTTTGCTCGGTCGTAAGGACGCAAGCGTTCCTCGTTAATATGATCTTTGCCGTTAGCAAAGTGCAGTCGGTATTTCGCCGTCAGCATTTTGCATACCTTCTCATTTCGGCGGAAGTCATTCTTATCGCTAATCGTCTTGCCGTCATTGTCCACCCGATTGAAGACGATATGACAATGTGGATGCTCACGGTCGATGTGCCGGGCAACGATGTATTGCGTGTTTTGAATACCCATCAGCTTCATGTAGTCATGAGCGATTTGCAACATCAGCGCATCGTCGTGTTTCAAGCGGTCGCTATCTTCAGGAGAGAAGTTGAGCGAAGTGTGTCCGACAATATTCTTTACTTTTTCGTTGAGCAACGATTGTAACTCGAATTGCTCTGCCATCTGTTCGGGTGTTCCGTCCACTCCAACAGCCTCCAACAACTTGGACTTTTCTTCTTTGAGGACGTAGCAGACACACCCACTGAACGATGTTCCTTTCGTTTGTTTACCTATCATCTTTCAGTCGTTTTATAAGTTGGTTAATACGTTCCGCAATCTCTTCGCATCGTTTGGCAACGGCAGAGAACCCGTAGGTGTTAGCCTGCCTCGCTAACTGGTTGAGATTGGTGCTTTCGCCAATCAACTGACGGATGATGTAGATGTGCTCTTGTGAGATTCGTTCACGTACCGAACCGTTCTCAATGAACGAGCGGATGACTTCGCTTTGAGTCCGTTTTGTCCGTCTGCAAATCGCACCGAGTAATGTGTACTGCATGTCTGTCAGGCGGAGTGTTATCGTATATTTCTTTTCCATTTTGATTCTGTTTTTAGTGAATAATTTGTGACCATCGGGAGCTGCCTCCTCAGACTTTTTGAGGAGCAAGTGGTCGGAGAATGTAATACACCGACATTAACTTGCTACAGTAAAAAAGTCTCTATTTTTCTCCCTCTCGGTCATAGTTTGAAACCTCGTTTCCTAGGTGGTGAGACCTTCGGATAAGGGATGCCTCGTTGCACACTGACGAGCTTCAAATCAAGTGCATCTATCAGTATTTTCAAGGCAGGATTTCTCCTTATCATCTGTTGAAGGACAGCTTCGTCAGGCTTCACTTTGAGCAGATAATCGGCAATGTCGTACCCTTCTTTCCGTTCATTTTCGCTGGCGTTGGCCTCCAGATAATCGAACATCTGCACCTCGATTCCGCAACTTTTCATTAGTCCGATTTTGCTCTGCCAATAGTCGGTTGCGCCCAGGTCGGGAAACAACACAACGCTCCTTCCGGCAAGAACAGACAGGCTGCTGGCGTTGAAACAACCGTTCTTTCCACCCGATGCAATCCACAGAAATTGCGGTAGGTAGTAGGAAGCGATGAGGGCGGTCTTCTCACTTTCGACCAATGCAACAGGACGATTCTTATTCTCGGAAAGCAGATGCTCGCCAAAGAAACATTGTCTCAGATTATAGCCACCTTTGTGCAGTACAGAGTGTACCCACGTGACATGATTGTATGGTTCTTTTACTCGTTTGCCCGTCTCCGAATTGTAAAGCATAATCTTCCCTGTGCGGACTCTACCTTGATTGTCCGTTTGCCAGAATACAGTTGCACCGTCCCAATGTTTGGATGTTCCCACCTTGTACTTCTTCATCAGCTCCAATGTCTCCGTCTCTCCGAAATGAGTCGATAGGAATTGGAACAACTTGTTCGTCGGATAGCCTCGTAATGATTGATTGACTATATCCAAATCTATATAAGAGGTGACCACGGGCTGCGCCTCCTTAACAGGAGCATAACTTCTGAAGGTGTTCTCCGAGAATTTTTCTTTCTCTGCCGGGTTCTGTTCAAAATAATCACGAGGCGTGAAGTGGTAACCACATTTCTGCTCGTGGTCACAACGCCCCACATACTCGGGGAACTGGATTTGCTTCTCCGTATCAATGTACTTGGAGAAACATCTTTGGCGATGGCAGTTCGGACAAGTGTGCCGGGTGCTGACACCTTTGTATGGTTCTAATATGAATCTATGTGTACTCATTCTTTTCTTTATTTAGTGTGTCACTTCTGTCGTTATTGTCGTTTTCGCTTGGGAAAGTGTCAAAACCGACAAAAATGTCACGGGTTAATCTTTGAATATTCTCCGTGCTTCTCTTTGCGGAACAGCGTTCCGATGTTATCATTGAGAAAGCGTTGAAACGTCCGCTCCTTCATTCCGTTCTGCTCAGCCAACTCTATTGCCTGGGCAGTCGTGAAAGATGGCGGAAGCTGATTGACTATCGTTTGTTGCTGACTGGTAAGAGCATTCTCATTTAAGATGTTCTGCACACTCAATGCAGATTCCTTGAAATATTCCGTAAGTTTGATGGCTCGTTCCACCGTCAGCAGGTCGATTTGTGTCTTATCGCACTCTCCGCAAGTCCATCGGGCTAATTGGATAATCAGACAGAAGCGGATGATGTATATCTCCAGTTTGCAGTAGATGCTGACAATCGTGTCGTTGGTCTCTCGGTCGCATAGCTCGGAGAAACAGTGCTGCTATTCGTAAATTCGTCTTTTAGCTTCTTCTGTGAAGGTTAGAACGTGCGGTTCAATCTCTCCAAACTCGTTAAGGCTGCACTCTTGCTGTATCAGCTTCTCAATGATGGTATTCCATTCCTGTTCGATGTTCTCCGGCAGCTCTTTGTCATTCCAACGTGCCTTCTGTTGCAGATTGGGCATCACAAACAGAATACGATCAATGAAACCGTTGCTGGAGCGTTCACCTTTGGCTAACTCGTTCAGGATTTTCTTTTGGATAGTACCAATGACCGAGATGTATGGACGCTTGATGAAGATGGAACTCTTGGCATTCTTGCGGTCGAAAGCCAGAACTGTTCTTCCGAACCGTTATTGTAGCGGTTGAAGTTCTTGAACCATGCAGACAACTCATCAGCCCATAGGCACAAACCACGCTTGTTCTGTGCATGAATGAGGCTCAATCCTTCGGGCGTTACATCAGAAATCAGGAAACGCTTGCGGATAGGTTCTTGTGGAAATTGTTCTCCACCGCTTTCCGCACGTTCCTTCCGGCTCATACTCATCTGTTCATCGTACTTGGCAAGTGCCTTCTCAAATTCTTGATTCTGCTTATAGTCATAATCAAGAAAGGGCTTCATGGCAAAACTGAGAGGATGGCTCTTGTTTGCTCCCGGTCGTCCAATCAATGCCATATACAGGATAGGACTCTCCATCCAGCCCTGCTTGATTTGGACAAGATGTGTATTCCCGATGCCGACTGCCATTGCCGTCAGAATAGCTGCGGCTATGTAGTCGGTGGGGTAATTGTGGCATTCGTGTACCTCATGGATGATGCGTTGAATTTGAGTGGGGAATATGCTGATAGGGAACTCCGTGCCAGCCAGCCTTGTACTCAAATCAATCGCTTCATCAATGACAGATACCGGATTGATAGAACTTGTATCCATACGTCAGACGGTTAGAAGTTAAAGGATGATTTAGGCTTGTGCTTGACACTGCCTTGCATATTGGAAAGTATCTCGTTATAAGTCTGTTCCGCTGTTTTCCTCCGTCCGTTGTCAATCCATGCCAACAGCTCGTCTTCATAGAAATAGAGCTTCTTGCCTTTCTTGTAAGCAGGAAGCTGTCCTTTGCGTACCAATGTATATATGGTAGGCTTGGCTTTTCGGATGATTCGGCAAGCATCCTCAATTTCAACCAACACGTGTTTGTCTGATGCAGGAGGTTGAAGTTCCGACACCATTCTTTTCAACTCGATGACCTGTTCGGTCAGATAACCTACCGCCTCGGGCAGCTTATCAAATGTTACTGTTTCGTTTTGCATACGCCAATCGTTTTTAATTGTTCGACGGCAAAGGAAACAGGTGTTTCAATGGTGGAATCATTCACCAAAATATAACTGTGATATAACTTTTTGATGGTTATTGGTGCTTATTCTGAGAAAATACCTATATCTTTGTAAACGTATTAGATCTTTGAAAGACTGAGGAAGGCTTTGGATAAGCTAGATTATGCTGTAAACTAAAGCGATTTATCGCACCAATTTCTTGGTAAAATGGGGCGGATATAGATTTGAGGAAAGACAATGTGAGAAAGAAGGCTATTTCGTATAATTCACTTCATATCAATGACTGCTTTTTCCCCTTATTTCGTATCAACTTCAATATTAAGTGCTTTTTAGCACGTGAAAATAGAGAGTTCAATGGAAGACAATGTCTAAGCATATTTTAGTTAGGCCATATTGATTTTAGCACGTGGCAATATTGCCCGAACTAAAAAAATATGCTTATGGCAACAAAAAAGAAAAAGCCTTCAAAGAGAGGGAAGAAGGCTAAACAGAAATCCCTCCATTGTTCTCCAATGATAATAACACAGGAGAAGAAGATTAAAAACTGGACAAAGTTTATGAAATCTTTTGCCGAGTTTGTAAAAGCACTAATTCAGTTATCAAATGTAATAAAGCCTTTGATAGAATGGTGTAAATCTTTATTGGAATGGTTATTATCAGCTCTCTAATTTCTTTTTGAATAATGATTACAAACGAAAAACATCTGTTTCATATATTGGGCGTTGACAAAGGACAATTAGACTATTTGTTGACACATCTCGAGGATTATTATTACTCCTTTGAGAAACCTAAAATCAATAAAATTACTGGCAAACCCAAAAAGAATGCCGATGGGAAAATAGCAACAAGACAAATAAACTCATCTAAAGGTAAGCTAAAAGAGGTTCAGACACGTTTGTATAATTTTATGTTGAAGCAGGTTGAAATACCTCAATATGCCTATGGTGGAGTAAAAGGGAAAAATAATGTTCGTAACGCTCGATTTCATCAAGGAAATAAATATATCTTTACGACTGATTTAATGTCTTTTTTCCCTTCAATTTCTCATAATCAAGTTTTTCAGATGTTTCTCCGAGAAGGCTGTACTCCAGCCGTAGCAAGAATCTTAACAAAGCTGACTACTCGGCAATATCAGGTTCCGCAGGGAATACCAACGTCTACTTTAATTGCTAATTTAGTATTTAAACCTATAGGAGCAGAAATAGAACAACTAGCTAAAACACACCATATTAAATTCTCGATGTTTGTTGATGATATTACATTGTCTTCTAAATCAGACTTCAAAGATTTAATTCCAGAATTTCTTTCAATTCTTAAAAAAGCAGGGTTTAAAATTAGTCATAAAAAGACCCATTATCAAACTAAAAATCCAGTCATAACAGGTGTAATATGCCAAAACAATAGGCTTCTGGCACCTTTAAGTTATAAAAAACAAATAGCAGCGCTATCAAAATCGCCAATGAATACATCCACGAAAAACAGATTACAGGGTATAAAGGCATATTTGTCAATAATAGAGCAATCTAACTAATCTTCAGAACATAACCACGTTGTTCTATGACTTTGATTATCTCAATCAAATAGCAAATGAATTAGTGGGAAAAATGAGATTTCAAATAATATTTCTATCCAACTTAATGATACACTCCGATTCCGTGTGCGACATCTTGCGCTCTATGGTGGATATTTCCACATCACGGAGGGTGTGAGCGAATACTCTCTTTATGAATGTGGCTGTCTGTAAGCGTGGCTTGCCAAATGCTTTGCCGATGTTCCATCCGAAGTGCATGGCATCAATGGTCTTTAATTGTGAACTGAGTTTTATGGGTTCAACTTTGGACAGGGATTCGGACAGATAGTATTCTGTGACATATCCGCAGAGGCGATGGAAGCTTTCTTCATCAAGATAAGGGACTAAAGTCCGTTTCGTGTAGGTGATGACCCTGTCAAGTCTTTTTTGGGACGCACGTTCTTTCTCTGCCATTGCATTGGCACGAAGCACTTCGTATTCCGATGGCTGATTGGGTTCTTCAATAGAAGGTGTGGCGTCTTCCTTTGGAAGTTTAGCCTCTCCTTCGTCTGTCTTGGAAAACATGGGAGTCGAAAACTCTTCTGATGTATCAGATGTGGTTTCGACTTCAATCATAGGTTCAGATGCGATAGGTTCTACCTCTACTGCGTCTTCAATGGGTTCAAAATATTCCTCTACCAACATAGTCTTATTGCGGTAGCATTCAAATCTCATGAAACACTTTTCTATTGCTGGTGAGAGAATTTGAGTGAATGCCATTTGCAGATTGAGGTAGATGGCTCCCACAATGATAGAGCATACCACGAGAACGAGGTAGCTGCTGAACTCGTCCCAACCATAGTGTAAGGCTGTCTGACGAGCTAAAACGCCAATGACAACTATTGTGCTGAAAACCATCAGATGCAATGTAATATGTTCTATCTTTTTCTGTTCCATAGTGATATTTGCTAATCGTTTGTGTGCAAATGTATATCATTTATTTTTAGCAAAATGCGAGGTTTTCTCCGTCAGAGGGCTTTTGACGATATATTACATCAAATATAACCACGTTACACTCTTTATAATGAGCGAGTTGTAACTTTCTTGTTTTTCGGCGAAAATAGTTAGCTGAACAGAATCGTAAGTCATAAAATAAAGAACATCTGCACTATTTCCGGTCAAATAATGCAGATATTCTAATGATTGAAAGGATTATCAACAAGACAATGTACTACTTGTTTCCTTGTTGAGATATACCAGGATATTGTGGACTTGCTTATGTGTGACTTTGTTTGTCAGCCACTGTCTGAATTCTATGGAATGCCCGGTATCTATATGATAAGATAAGGAGATAACAACATTCAAGTTATACACATCAGCATTGTAACCGTTTTCCAATTTGATGTACTTACATACTTTGTACTCCTTCAAAATGCAGACTCTCAACATCCTTTTGATAGCAGCATGGATAACCCCAGCCGTTGTATTGAACAGTTCAGCAATCTCCCATAAGGTCATCCATACCTCGCTATCGGAGATATGGATGCCTTGACCGTTGTTAGTTATGATTCCTCGTTTCATCGTTCAGAGTTATTTGAGTGAAATCTTATTGGCCGTCTCTCGTTTCTTGGAATTGACCAAGTCAGCATAGATTTGAGTGGTAGTTACATTCTTATGTGTCAGCATCTTTGAAACCGTGTAGATGTCAGTACCTAAGGAGATTTGAATCACGGCGTAGCTATGCCGGAATCCGTGGAAGGTGATGGGTTTGGTTATTCCTGCCTTTTTGAGCCAGTTCTTCAGCGGGTAGTTAATCATGCTCCGCTTCAAGCCTTTGAACACCTTACCTGTGCCAGGCGTACCGCATAGTTCGTAGGCTTCGTTGCTGATAGGAAGTGTAGCTTCCGTTTGCGTTTTCTGTGTTCTGATACGCAGACAATAGCCTTGGTCGGGAGCAATGTCAAAGTCCTCCCATCGAAGGTTTTGAATATCACTGATGCGTAATCCTGTCAGACATGCGAACAAAGAGGCGGCTTTTAGGACGGGGATGTCACAGGGCGTGGCTGCAAGTTGCTTCACCTCGTCCAGCGTCAGGTACTCTTTCTTTACTTCTTGCGGTTCGATCTTATCAAGATAATCATTGATGTTCTCCCGTAGCCATTTGTCCCGATAGGCAATCTTCAATAAACCTCGGAATGTGGAGTAGTAGCCTGATGCCGAATTGAGAGATATGGGGCGGCTACTGCGTTTGAGTTGCTTGGCGTGAAGCAGGTACTCACGGAACTTCTTGCACAAGTCCACATTCACCTCACCAAACGTGCAATGACCTTTGACGAAGTTGTGGAAATGCTGATAGACAAATTGCCACTTCTGGTCTTTGTTCCGGCACATCTTCTTGAAGTAGGCAAGGAAGTCGGCTTTCTGCTTGGTCTTATCCAAGAATCCGAACTCTTCATTGATGAGCGACTGTACCCTGATGCAACGAATAGCCTCTGCCTTGTTCAACATATCGTTGTTGAACTCCCGTTCCATCTCGTTCTTCGGATGGGCGTAAATGTAGATGCCGAGGTACTCCCTGCGGCTCATCTGCATGGTTTCGGGGTTACGGACTGCCGGATAATAATCCAGATACAAGGAGATACGGTTGTTACGAATCGCTCTCTGACGAACTGTTACTTTTGTACACGTGTGTGTCATGTCGTTTGATATTTAGAATTTTACATTTGTTTGGTGCAAAGGAATAAGGTGATACAATGGTGACAACGCCCACCGAAGAATAACTTATTCAATCTTTGGGGCTGCGAGCAATTTATCTAATTCGACTTTAGAAATGAGGGTATATTTACCCTTCTTCACCTTCGGGATGTTGTGATACTTCGCATAATGATAGAGCTGGTCACGAGTGAGGTTGAACTTCTCCATCGCTTCCGGCACGGTATAATACTTCGGTTCTTCGGGTGCCGCCACGCCTTTGGCTATATCCACATGCTTCTTGGAGTAGTACACCATGATGCCCTCCTTCTTCTTCGGGATGGCATTCTTGGAAACAAAACAGTAGACGGCAGCTAAGGTCATGCCGAACTTCTCCTGTATCTCTTGGGTGCTATACCATTCGGTGATGTCCGGGTTCGGGGCTTTCTTGGCAAAGTAAGTGTCTATGTGCTTTTTGCTCCAGTAGGTCTTGCCCCGATTGAATGTCCGAGGAATATTGTTCTTCTTGGCAATTGCGAATACCCATGACTCCGCCACATTGAATTTCTCTTTGACTTCGGCTGTGGTGTAGAAGTCGGTGATGGGAGCCTTTTCTTTAAGCTGTTTCTCTTTTGTCTCCTGCTCAATATAGGTTGTCATGTCCTCTATGTCTGCTCTGCGAACAAGTGTTTTCCGTTCAAAACGGATTACTTTAATAGCTCCATTGCGGATGTAGCGATAAATGGAAGTTCGCCCTATGTGCAACAGCTCTGCAACTTCTGATGGTGTTAGGTACTCTTTGTTTAAGTTAGGAGGTGTTTTGATGCTTTTACCAAGTTCGTGCTGCAGGCTTTCTATGCGCTGTTTCCTGACCTTGTCCTTATAGGCAAGGTTGCCGCATCGGTGAGAACAATACTCTGTGGTTGTCTTATGGGCTGTAAAGATAGCACCACACCACTTGCATCTCTTCTGAATGTCGATTCTACTACTCATTTTCTTAAGTTATTTATCCGTTTATTTCGCCAAATCTGTTTCATCGCGTACCACCACGTACCAT
>ERZ779919.299-NODE-299-length-26667-cov-3.00105_pt1 | contig 26667 bp, 15 predicted proteins | sample MGYA00511349_ERZ779919 | MGnify/ENA primary metagenome ERZ779919 (study PRJEB29588, sample SAMEA2147384) | human gut metagenome | biome: human gut; feature: human-associated habitat; material: faeces | place: Denmark | collected 2008/2010 ...
TTACATGATATTTGATATTCTGTGAAATTTTATAAAAAGGTTCGAGAGACACCCTACAGCTCCATAATAATTCTCGCTGGCATGAACCAACATCACCAAGAAGCACGCAAACACGCGCACATAATCCAAAAAAGCAATACGTTTCATTTTATTTCAAGTTTTCTGTTTATGCAAGTCAGGAGTTAAAGGTATCAGCACTTCACTACTGTCCGCATCATTCATCAATTTATTCTGTTGTATTCGGGAACGCAGTTATCCTTAACCGCGCCGCGCCCATGGGGATGAGTGTGATTTCTTCTTTATCGCCTCTCGCCGCATCCTCTTCGGGCAACACACCACACAACCCGGTTTCATCTATTTCCCATTCGGGAACCAATCGGCCGACAGCCTTCACCTCCAAAGGTACATTGGCCACCGTAAAAGGGTAGTCGTCAGCCGGCCATGATTTACGGATTACCTCGAAGTGCTTCAAGGGTTCTGTCTTGTCCAACACCAGCGAATAATTCCACGCGCTGCCGGGATATATCTCAGTAGTGGGGCATTTTTGAGGGTCAGCATCTTTCTGCCATTTAGAATCACCGATGGCCGTTTCGCGGCTGTCCTTCTCCACATATTTCTCAGCAATCTTAAGAGAGAGCGTGAGAGGACCGTAATCCACACTTACGCTGTTTTTATTGACCTGCCAGGTGCGCATGGACAAAGACATCGGAAACGTCAATTCCACACGGTCCCCATCCGACCACTCGCGATGGATGCAGAGATACTTTCCTGCCACGGGAGCCGCATCCACTTCCTCACCATTCACGCGTACTTTCGCCTTTTGAGTCCATGAAGGAATCCGGAAATAGAACGGGAAGACGACTTTCCCCCCGGTAGAGACAGAAAAGCGGATGTCTTCCTCAAAAGGATAATTCGTCTCTTCGTGCAAAGTGATTTCCTTTCCATCAGCTACTTTCACCACAGCCTTGCAAGCTGCATAAAGAGCCGTTGCCACTCCATTGTCGGGAGTTGCCAAAACCAGATGTTCGGCAAAGTAGGGCCAGCCTTGTGCATGATTGTGCTGGCAGCAACGACTGCTGAAAGGATTCATCGAAAGAAACGGTCCGCGGTTGTCGATGCCCGGATGATGATTCTTGGAATCACTGACGACATGGTTCGGGCAAGTGATGTAGCGCAGCGCTTTAAAGTCCGGCATCACGGCAACCGGATAAGAGTTAAATGCCACTTCTTCGCAATGCTCGGCCCATAAGGGGTCGCCCGTCATGCGAAGCATAATTTCATCGGAAGCCATCTGCTCAACCAGCCCGCAGGTTTCCACCCCCTGGCGAGGGTCGATATATCCCAAACGGGCATTCTCATCCGCCCCAAACATGCCGCCGGGCACCTGCCCGAAAGTACGACGGATCAGCCGATGGACATTATAAGAGGCTTTCAGCATGGCAGAATCACCGGTCTGCATATAATAAGTGGCAGGCTCACGGAAACATTGGGCAATGTTTACGTTGTGCCAGTTGGGCAAAGAGGTCGACTGAGTCCAGTCCGCAGTGTTGCGATGAATCTTTTCGGCCAATTCGAGCAAAAAAGCATCTCCCGTATGGCTGTAAAGCCAGTAGATGCTGATGATATTATCACCTCCACGACTGTTCTCCCAAAAGTCTTCCAGAAGCTGGTCGTCGGGGACCGTCATCTGCCATTTAAAGTAGTTTGTCATCAGGTCTATGACACGCCGGTCCTGAGAATACTCGTAATAAGATTGCAGGCACCAGAGCATGATCATCTGTGCCCAAAGTTCGCGCTTCCCATTGCGTTCGTTGACCGGGCCGAAATAACCGTCCGGCTGGCGGCTGGCAAATACGCCTTCAATCCAGTATTTGGTTTCTTCTATCATCTCCGGATCATTCAGAATATATGCCAAACTGCTATACCCTTTGAGCCAATAGGGAACTTCCTCCCAACCATGGTCTCCGCCGGTCGTAAGCCAAGCGTTGTCATCCTTTTCCAACCAAGCACTGATTTCCCCTAAATGTCCGGTCAGGCCGTCGCGCTGCAACTCCAGAAATTTCCTTACCCACCCCTCGGGACGGATGCTGCCTACTGGCAATTTTATAAAGTTCAATGGACGAAGTGGGGCACGGTAACCCATATAATTAGTATTGACAGCATGTATATCCGGCCGGTCAACCACCGTCACCGTACCAGCAGAAGAGGCAGAAGTACAAGCCATAACCGAAATTGCCAATGCCACGAAAAGGAAAACAGCCACCCATGTATATAAGTTCTTCATGTTATATCTTAATCAATGCTATTCAATAAATCCACCTTCCCTTCATTAACCAACTTCAATATCAACTCACCGAAAAGGGTGTTCTGCCAAGCAAACCAAGGGCGGGTGAAGTTAGTTGCATCATCCTTATGGAACGACTCGTGCATGAAGCCCGTACCGGCATCCGTATCCATCAGCATCTTGATGCAAGTTTTGATTTCGGCATCATCCCGGCTTGTGAAAGCTTTCATCATAATGCTCATAGGCCACACCATGTCATAGCCGATATGCGGTCCGCCGATACCCTCACCGGCTTTGCCGCTGAAGAAATAAGGATTGCTGTCGCTCCACACAAAACGGCGGGTATTCTGATAAATAGGGTCATTGACGTCTACATCTCCCAGATAGGGCATGGCAAGCAAACTAGGCACATTGGCATCGTCCATCAGCAAATGATTACCGAAACCATCAACCTCGAAAGCATAAATGGTACCAAATTCAGGATGATTGTAGGTTGCATAGCGTTTCAAAGCCATTTCCACCTCATCGGCCAAGGCACGGCAATCGGCAGCCAAAGCAGTCTCCTTGTTCACTGTTTCCAGAATCTCGGCAGCCTTACGCAAGGAAGTGACAGCAAAGAAGTTGGAAGGCACAAGGAACTGAAGCGTTGTGGCATCGTCCGACGGGCGGAAGCAGGACACGATAAGTCCCACCGGACGGACAGGAGCACCCAGACCATCATTGTTCAGCGTATCGAGCGCACGCTCCGTCTTGCGTTGAAATTTGTAGGGACCGGTACCCTCTTTGCGCTGCTGCTGACAAAAAGTAGTATAAATATTGCGGATGGCTTCCAGCCATTCAGCACCGAAAACCGAAGTGTCACCCGTCACCTGCCAGTAGTGATAAGCCAACCGTAAAGGATAACAAAGCGAGTCGATTTCCCATTTACGTTCATGCAGTTCGGGCTTCATGTCAGTAAGGTCACTCATCCAATGCCCATCGGGCAGCGCACCATCGTTGTAAGCATTCGCATATGGGTCGATATTGATACATTTGAACTGGCGTAGAATAACACCGGCCAGCATCTCTTTCAGTTTCGGGTCGTTATTGGCAAGCTGCACATATGGCCATACTTGCGCCCCTGAGTCACGCAACCACATAGCATGGATGTCACCCGTATATACAAAAGTATCAGGCTTTCCATCGCTGCCCTTGCGGAAGTGCACAGTAGTATCCAGCGTATTTGGAAAACAGTTGGCAAACATCCAGGAAAGCTTGCGGTTCTTCAAAAGCATCTGTACACGGACAATCTCTTTCTCCACGGAAGTGGAACGGAAAAGTCGTTGTTTCTCTTTAGGACGGTTAGAGGTATAGTTACCGGCAGATACCGTATTATCCTGCACGGCTACAAAGCCCGCATCGGCAAGAAGGCAGCTACTATTGACAGCCTGAACCATCCCGGCAGCCGCAGCCAGGACAAGGCTGAAACAAATCTTTTTGGAATTAAGACTCATATTTCTTCTATATAAATTTGAATTGAAAATTGCTATTAGTCAAGTGGAGGGGTGGTAGCTTTCACTCCCTCGAAAGTCATGCGCACCGGCTTTATCTTTCCTTTTTTGTCAAAGTACATCCGGTCAATGCAGGTGGCACGGCTGTTTGCTGCCGTTTCTCCCAACGGGCGACGGTGGTAAATGATGTACCATTCGTCCTTACCTTTTCCACGCACCACTGAATGATGTCCGGCACCGGTAGCCACATCGGCATCCTGCTGAAGAATGATTCCCTCGCGATGGAACGGCCCGAAAGGAGAGTCGGCAATGGCATAGGCCACACGGTAGTCGGGACTTCCCCAACCGCCTTCCGACCACATGAAGTAATACTTTCCGTTACGTTTCAACATGAAAGGACCTTCCACATAGTCCTGAGGAGTCACTTCTTTATAGACTGTGCCATCATCAAAAGGAACGACACTAAGTAAATCGGAAGACAGTTTCACGATGTTGCAATGCCCCCATCCGCCATAGTACATATAGTAAGTGCCATCGTCATCACGGAACACAAACTGGTCGATGGGCTGTGCGCCATTCACAATTTTATCAATCAGGGGCTTGCCCAGCACATCTTTGAAAGGACCTGCCGGATTGTCTGCCACAGCCACACCGATACCGCCAATCTCAGAGTTGTTCTGTATATCGTTCCCTCCGAAGAAAAGATAATAGCGGTCATTGGCCTCGATAACAGCCGGCGCCCACAAAGCACGGCGCAACCATGGGATATTTTCCTTTGAAAGCACGCGTGGATGTTTGGTCCAATGCACCAAGTCGGGCGAAGAATAGGCATCCATAAAAGTCTGTTCATCATAAGGAGCGGAATATGTAGGATAAATCCAGAACTTCCCGTCCAGCACTACTCCCTCAGGGTCGGCATACCAACCGGGAAAAATCGGATTGCCGCTACGTTTCTTTTGAACTTCTTCACCAGATTGCGCATAAACAGAAGAAGAGGAGCAAAACAATGCCAAGCAGTAAATAGTAAGTTTCTTAAGTTTCATGGTAAATAGGGTTTTCAAACAGTGATTTATCGTAAGAGAGAGAGGGTGTGTCAAAACGTTTTTCAGCTATCACTCCGTCAGACATTCGGCACACCCTCATCATTAATTGCTATGGTTTTGGCTTTGAGGTCACTTCTTCTTTTTAAGCGTTTTCGAGAAGGAGTAAGGAGCATCCTCCTCTCCTGTCCCACGCAGTTTGTTGGGCACATTGTCCATAGTGAAGCGCAGCGAGGAGCCGTTCGTCAGTTGCTCGTGTGTCAGAAAGTTGCGTGTATAGTCAACGCCATCCACTGTAAGTTTCTGCACGTAGCGGTTGGCACGACTATTCTCAGGAGCTTCAATCGTCACAGTCTTGCCATTCTCCAAGTGCAGACGCACAGAACGGAAAAGAGGAGCACCCAGCACATACTGATCTGTACCCGGACAGACGGGATAGAATCCCAAAGCTGAAAACACGTACCAAGCAGATGTCTGGCCGTTGTCCTCATCACCGCAATAGCCGTCGGGATTGGCACTGTACATACGCTCCATAACCTCACGCAGCCAGTACTGCGCCTTCCACGGCTGGGAGGAATAGTTATAGAGGTAAATCATGTGCTGTATGGGCTGGTTGCCGTGAGCGTAGTTGCCCATGTTCATGATCTGCATCTCCCGAATTTCGTGGATGACACTGCCATAATAACTTTCGTCGAACACAGGCGGCAACACAAACACGGAATCCATCATCTGGTTGAAGGAGTCCTTGCCACCCATCAGGTCAATGAGTCCTTGCGGATCGTGGAAAACCGACCACGAATAATGCCAACTGTTTCCTTCGGTGAAGGCGTCACCCCACTTCAAGGGGTTGAAAGGCGATTGGAACGTACCGTCTTCATTCTTGCCGCGCATCAACTTATGGGCAGGGTCGAAAAGATTCCGGTAGTTCAGCGCGCGTTTGGCAAAAGGAGCCAGTTCTTTCTTCGACTTGCCGAGCGAAAGTCCCAACTGGTAGATGCACCAATCATCATAAGCATACTCCAGCGTACGGGCTACATTTTCGTTGATACCCACATTATAGGGCACATAACCCAGCTTGTTGTAATACTCATGTCCCAGGCGTCCGGTAGAGGAAACCTCGGGATGCACATTCTCCGTACCGCTCTTCACAGCATTCCATAATGTCTCGATGTCGTAGCCACGCAGACCTTTCAGCCAGGCATCCGCCACCACAGAGGCGGAATTGTTGCCCACCATGCAACCACGGTGTCCCGGACTGGCCCATTCGGGCAGGAAACCGCTCTCCTTGTAAGTGTTGGCCAATCCTTCCTGCATCTTGGCATTCATGGATGGATACATCAGGTTGAGAAAGGGGAAGAGACAACGGAAAGTGTCCCAAAAACCGGTGTCGGTAAACATATAGCCGGGCAGCACCTCACCATTATAGGGGCTGTAGTGCATTACCTGACCTTGCGCATCTATCTCGTAGAAACTGCGCGGGAAAAGCACAGAACGGTAGAAACAAGAGTAGAAAGTACGCAGACGGTCGAGGTCGGTATCCTGCACTTCAATGCGGCCCAGTACCCGGTTCCATTCGTCACGCCCGGCTTTCGCCACCTCTTCAAGCGTCCGGTCACCCAGTTCCTTCAAGTTCAACTCGGCCTGCTCGTGACTGATGAACGAGGAAGCCACACGTACATTCACCTGCTCGCCACGGAGGGTATGAAAACCGATGATGCCACCGGCATGATTGGCACTTGCCTCGGTGGTACGGGGGGCAATCTTTCCGTCCTTCACGGCAGCAGTATAAGTAAAAGGCTTATCGAACTGCAATACAAAGTAGTTCTTGAAATTGCTTGGCACACCACCACTGTTCTTGGTGGTGTAGCCTATGATTTTCTTTTCAGCCGGAATGATTTTCACAAAAGAACCGTTGTCCATGGCATCGACCACCACATAGGCTTCCTCCGTTTCAGGGAAAGTGAAACGGAAGGCAGCGGCACGCTCGGTAGGAGCAAACTCCGCCGTCACATCATGGTCGGCAAGATAGACTTTATAATAATAAGGAGTGGCGGTCTCGGCTTTATGAGAAAACCAACTGGCACGCTCGTCCTGGTCGAAAGCCACCTTTCCGGTGATAGGCATAATGGCAAACTGTCCGTAATCGTTAATCCACGGACTGGGCTGGTGTGTCTGCTTGAATCCGCGAATCTTGTCGGCATCATAAGTATAAGCCCATCCATCCCCCATAGTACCGGTCTGTGGTGTCCAGAAATTCATACCCCAAGGCATTGCCACAGCAGGATAAGTGTTGCCCGTAGAAAGGGCATGCTTGGATTGCGTGCCAACCAAGGTGCTGACGTAATCAACAGGAGTAATCGTCAACCGGCAGTAAGGCCGCCTGCATACCGCCTACAAGAAGGAGGGCGGTTCCCCATGCAAAAAGTCTTTTCATTCGTTTAATAGATTTTGTCATTGTTTATTTCCAATCAGCTTGCCTTCAAGCATTTTCATGTAATATCCGCCTACTACCGAGCGGGCCTTGAAGCCACGCCAATTGGGCTTGTCGGTAAACACCCAGTCGGACATAGGCACGCGGTCTATCGTTTCGTTCATGAACTTATGCAGAGGAACGATGAATTCACGGAAAGTGGCCAGGTCAGGAGCCATTGTAGCAGTCCACATGATCCAGTCGGTCTTGGTATAAGTCTCACGACTGTCCAGAGGCAAACCATAAATATTCTGCTTCGTCAGATAATAAGGTATCTCCATTTCTGCAATTTTTGTATCAAAGATGTTCAGTCCGAGCAATTTATCCCAGACAAGGTTGTACTTCTGGCTCCAGGTACCCGGCTTGTCAAAGGTCAGACGATAATGGTCGCCGTCGTTGGCCATACGTTCCCACTCAGCCGCCATCTGACGGGCCTTCGTTGTATAGCTTTCGGCAACATCCTTCTTGCCGAGCATTTCGGCCAACCGGCCATAAGAGGCCACCCCTAAAATTGCCTTGATGGAAAGATTCGTGTTATGGGCAAAGTGTCCGGCGAAGTCGTCGGTACAGAGCTGGTTCTCAGGATCGAGTCCCTTTTCCACCAGATAGTCGGTCCAGGTGGTGAGCACTTCCCAATGTTTGGCAGCATAGTCGGCATTGGCAGCCGTAAGAATCAGCATGTTTCCACTCTCCTCAACCGGCATATCGCCTCCGTAAACCTGTCCGTTGGCAAGAGGATAGGTACCCAAATCATGGGCGGCGAAGGGCTTGGTCCATTTGCCGCTTTCACTATAATGGAAGATACCGTTCATCATGCCTTTCTCCAGTTCAGGATTATAGATCAGATAGAGGGGAGCCGAGGGGTAGGTCAGGTCCACCGTATTGATACAGCCGTTACTGTTGTTTTCCTTCGACAGCCACAAAAGGTCACCGTTGGGAGCTTCCACCAGCTTGTGGGCGGCAATGGACTGACGGTAGGCCAACGCGCAGAGTTCGGCATATTCCTTGCCGCCTACGGCAGAAGCATCCTCCATTAACTTTTTATCGAAGGCATAGCAGCGTGCCAGCAACTCGTCATACTCATTGTAGGCGGCCAGCATTTCCGACTCGATGGTACGGTCGCCTCTCGAGTTCCAGTAAGAACGCAAGTTTGTACCGAAGTATTGGATGGAATAGATGTCGTCATATCCCAGCATTATCTTGTCGGTAACCTTCCTCACTTTACCATAGTCACGCACCAAGGCCATATTCCCGTTGCTGTCCTCACCCGCAAGCGAAGCTGAATTAAAGGTGCCGTTCACGAAGTTCTTGCGCAGTTCGGTACTGTTGCCGATGCTGTATGCTGTGTTTTCTTTACCGGAAACCATGTAGAAATATCCCCAGTCAATGCGAAGGTCATCGCCCTGCTTAGCCAGGATATTCTGCTCTTTGCTTCCGCTCTTCAAGTAAAGCAGCCCGTCAGCTTCATATCCCTCGCTTGCAGATTGCTGGTAAGGCTGGTCGAGCGCCCAGCGCGGCGAGGCCTCAAAGTACACCTCCACATCGTGTTCCTTGCCATCACGGGCAGCAACACTGTAAGTAAGGTAATTCACGGGGCGGCTCAACAGCTTCAGGTCTTCCATGAAAAGAGGTGCCGTGAAAGTGACTTTCAAGTCGACATCACCACAGGTAAAAGCGTAGTGTGTCTGCATGGGCTGCACGTCAGCAGAGGTCTGCACAGCTGTGTTGCCAAACACGGTTTCCTGATGTTTCGGAATCTGCAGGCCGAAGTCGAGCAGACCGTTGCCGACCGGATTGATACACTCGGCGGCAATGATGTTGTCTCCTTGTTTCAAAGCAGCCAAAGCCTCATCGGAAAGTTTCACGACCTTGTTCTTATTGCATGTGGTTCCCGTACTGTGTATCTTCACTCCGTTGATATAGAATACGGCATCATCATCATTGGAGAATTCCAGATAGACAGGTATGCCGGTCAAATCGCGGTCGATATTTACCGTACGGCGCACCCAGATATTGCGGGTTCCCCATTGGGTCTTGGCTGTAGGCTCATTTTCTTTGGTACCAAAGGCACCACGGTCCGACTTCCATCCGGAATCATTGTAATCGGCAGATGTCCAGTCGCCAGCGGGCTTGTCTGTGATATACCGTCCAGTCCACTCCCCTTGCTGAGAGGTGGGCACGATTGCATTCATCTCCAATTCTTCAGTCCCCATAAAACGGTAGGAAACACCGTCTACCTTCACCACGCCAATCAGAGGGAAATCCTTACCCGTCCAATGGCGAACGGGGCTGTCATAAAGGTTATCGCTCATGGACCATGCACTGGCATAAGGGTCGATGGTAACAAGCGGGTAGGCTGGAGCTCTCAAGTCATTCTTGACGACTTCATAAGACGTATCCTTGTCACTGCACGCAAAAAGGCATGATGCCAACAAGGGGTATAAAAGCTTTTTTCTCATATCGTTTATATAATATAATTGTTTATGTTGTTAAATGCTAAAAAATAAAAGGTCTGAGATTACCAGCAAAACTTCACCGACACTCCGTCAGGATTATTCTCAAACTCTATCAAATAGGTATGACTTGCTGCATGCCAACGCTTGGTATCGAATACTTCTTTGCCATCGACTGTCACACTCTTAGGACAACTCGGCAACAGTACCCGCGATACGTTTGAAGTCTCGGCAGGACTTTTCGCCACATAGGAATACCAGCCTTTTCCGCGTTCTTCCTGTTCTTCGCGACTTGCCGAAGCCAGCACTTGAGGCTTCTTCTTACCGGCTACACGTTCTACATTCAGCAACAAGGCTTGCTCACCCGGATTTATCCGCTTGGAAGTGTATATCGGTAATTTGGGATCAAAAAGGTCAATCAAACATCCTTCCACAGTAAACGGCTCGTCGCTCACACTCTCTTCAAGCACAGCAGCCAAGTCGTAATCTCCCCTTTGCAGATAGAAGTTGTTTTTGAACTCCAGCTTTCCCGCTTTCGCGTTCTGCTCGTACATCCGGGCCGCAAGATACAAAAAATATTTGTCACCACCCTCATGCAGGACATAATCTTTAGGATCGGTACGAATAACACATACAGTTCCCTTACCGTAACTATATTCTCCCTGATTCGGCCAGGCAGGAAGCCCCATCTGCTCAAAAAGATGTGCGGAAGGGGTAGCATAGTTATGCCCGTTGGTATTCCACCATTCCCTTACATTCTGGAAAGGGTCGTTGTCCGTTCCACTATAAATCAATACTCCCCCTTTCTTCACCCAATCGGCTATGTGGCTGTGCGCTTCAGGCTCAAGCGGTTTCATGTTCGCATAAGTCATCAACAACACTTTTGTGTCAGCCAGCGCTTCCTTATAGCCGAGGTTCTCAATGTGGACGGTCTTGACGGGTACCCCTCGTTTGAGCAAAGGCAACGCCTGACCGTAGAAATTCGCCAATTGTGGGTCTTCATATCCGTTGTGCGTAGGGAAACGCTGGAACATCAAGGAGTTTGCCATCAGTACGCTGAATCCTTTGCTTCCAGTCAGTTCTTTATCAGTCAGAGGCATACGGTTCAAGGCATTAATCATCACCTGCATCTGTGTGGAATAGAAACGGGGAATACGTTCTTTCTTGTCGCTATTGGCACTTGTCCGATATAGTCCTTCGTAGATACGTTCCGGCCAAGGCATCACTTCGTAATCGGCTATATTGGGATAGAGTAATTGTGCAGTAAAGGTAGCCTGATAGTTTTTCTTATAATCTGCCCAGTCACGCGGCCAGTCTTCGATAGGGTCGGTCAGAAAGAACATCTTGCGACCAGTAGGAGCAGTCATTGACTCCATAGAGCCATACTCCAGATAGGCAGTCTCGAACACACGCTCACGTTTGCGACCGTCAAAGAAATTCGGCTCACGCGAAGTTCCGGTCCACACCTGAGCAATGTAACCGTCCACACAAGGAAGTGAGGCAAGGCTTGCTTCTGGACTGACAATCTGCCATTGCGAATAGTTCACCAGCGAGTGGGTGGGAACGTAGCACTTCACGTCCATCCCTTTGCTTTTACCATATTCTTTGGCAAAGGTGAAAACTTCATTCAGTGCACGATAGTACAAGTAATACTTGAGTTTGCTCGACAAGTAAGTATTTTCCGGAGACTCGTGTTGCGGTCTCCACTCGAAGCCATAGTATTTTTTCCATTCCTCCTTAAAAGAATCACTGTAACCGGCTCTTGCCCAAAATTCAGGCTCTTCCATGAAGATGGCATCCACACCGGCGTCGATTACCCTCTTCACATGTCTCTCTTTCAGATAACTTAAAAAATTCTCCGACGGTACGATATAGGGCACCATGTGACCGTGCCATATCGTATCTCCAGTCTGTGTGACTTGTCCCTCATCCAAATGCCATTTCCCGTCCCATTGTCCGGTAAAATAGTCCTGATATTCACCCCAAGCAATACCGGTCATAAAGTGTATGATATATCCACGCTCTTTCCAGGACTTCACCCGTTCCTCAAAAGATAGTTTGCGTGATTTATCCGAAGGATTTCCCCCTACTCCATACACCATCACCGCATCGGCCCTATTGTCTATAGAAGGCTTCCACTCGCGTGAGGTTTGAAAAGTGGTTTTAACATTGTCCTTGGTCTGAGCATCTACAGAGATGCCTATTGCCAAGACAGTCAAACTTATCAAAAAATGTTTTTGCTTCATATTGGTTTCTTGTTTTTATGGTATTAATCATTGTCCTTACCACTATAATGGCAAAAGATTGCTCAACAGCCGAGGCTTTGGCACTATAGCAGCAAAGCCTCGGCTGTATGCCATCAAGCTACGGAATAAGTACTTCTACCGGCTCACTGTAGTTCCAACGGCGTGTGCCGCTACCTACAGGTGTGTCGTAGTTAATACGTGCGGCAGCGCGTACAAACACTTTGCGGCCCGAAGGTATACTGCCGTTAGACTGGACAATAACTTCCTTACCCAGTAAATCTTCGAAACTCTTACCTTCATAGCTGATGCTGCTCGACCAACGCTCGTCGCGTGCCCGGTAGCCTACTGTGTTTGAGTAGCTGACGAAGAACTGGATGTCAGTTACATTCAAGTATTCGTCTTTCCAATTGCCCATCGGCTGGATTTTTTCACGGAAAACTTCATCCGACACACCGCGTGTCACGCGTACTTGTGCCTTGATGACCCCATTGCTCACCTGCGGATCACCTACAAACTCAACGTTCAGAAAGGGCTGTACTTCAAATTTCACTTTCGTCGTACCACTGATTTCAGTATTGACGGAACCATCATGGAGCAAGGTACCGTCTGTATTTTCACGCACTAATGGAATGAACGGGCCGTCGATACGGACATTATACTCACCTTTGAAGAGCTTCGTGTTCTGGAATGTACCGTCCATCATACAGTAAAAATCGGGATTATGTTGCACATTGTCACCCCAACTCAATTCGGTCAGACGGACACGGATACCCTCACTGCCCTGGTCGGTCAATACACGCTTACCAGTTGCTTCATCTACCACTTCGCCCCAAATTGTTTCTGCCGGTTCCTCATAGTTGTCTATTTCGAACATGCTGCATGAGGTTAACATGAACAAGGCGCTGAATAAGCTATAAAATATTGTCTTTTTCATACGTTTTAAGTTTTTTAATTATTGAGTTTTATCGATTAGGCTGCTGGTCAATCACAGGACTCTTAGAAACCTCACCACCCGGAATCGAGAAATAATAGTCCACCGGAGTGTAACCGAAGTCCTTGTCACCGGCAGTCGTATAGTTGAAACAAACATCAAAGAACCACTTGCCGGTCGCCGTCGAATAGAACGGATAGATACCACGGAAACGATAACGAGTCGTGTTGCTGAAACGGTCCTTATTGCGTTGCTCACCCCAGAATCCATCGCGACCTTCATAGTGATTCACACGCCAGCGACGCAAGTCCCATTTGGTCTTATGTTCGAAGGCCAACTCCTTGCGACGTTCCTTGCGGACGATATCACGGCTGTCTGTTGTACCAGTCAACGAGGCAGTCAACAACCGGGCACCGGCACGCTCACGAATATCATTGATGGCTTTCGTTGCCACACTCAACATATCTGTACCATCAGGAGAAGAGACGCCCGCTAACGAAAGTTCCACAGCAGCCTCGGCTGCATTCAGCAGCACTTCGGCATAACGCATCAAAATAAAAGGTTGTGCACTATTGCCTTCCCGAGGAACAAATGCAGGATCAGGGTTCAACCATTTACGTGCCAGCAGACCGGTCATAGCACTTCCACCATCTTCATAGAAAGGACCGTTCTGGCCAGCAGCCTTCATCGTAGAGCCATCAGGCAGGGTTACAATTTCCTGCTGATCTTCAGGTTTCGGACTGAGATAAAGCGTTTTGGGCTTCTCTTTATAAGCACTCAGATGATTGTACTTGGTAGTGGCAGCACCATACGAATAGTCACTAAGAAGCGGTTTGACAGGCGCAGCCCCCGTATAAACACCGGCATAAATTTCAATTTCCTTACCCTTAAACACATCACCAGGGAAGATGACGTAAGCACGCAATCTAGGTTCAGCATTCTTGTAATAGTCCATGGGACTATCATACATAACGTAATTACCTTCGGTACAAGAATTGCCTGTCGTCACCTTCAAGGTACCGTCGGGATAACGGTCGAAACCATCAAACAACTCAACAAAGTCGGCTGTCGGGCAAACACCACAGTTCAGCGGAGCCTTAAAGGTGAGCGGTAAGTTGTAAGAATCGTAAGCATGAGTACTGGTGGGGTAAACGTACTCCTTCACATAGATGTTCTCAGGATTATTGCTAAGATCGGAGAACATATCCACCATATTTTGATATTGTGCTTCCGGATCATTAGCGGCCCATTTCTTCTTGTAAAGTGAGTATACACCGCTTTTAATCACCTCGGAAGCGGCTTTGTAGGCTTCAGTGAAATACTTCTTGGAAGCCTCTTGCCAGCGGTCCTCATCGAATCCGATCACGCGTACTCCCGTCTTGGTACCCAAACCGGTCAAACGTCCAGTTACCGTTTCATTATACTTAGCTACACTACCGGCATAGAGCATTGCTTCTGACCTGAAAGCCAATGCTACATACTTATTACTGTAACCACTCTTGGGGCTACTAGACATCATCAATTCAATGGCCTTGTCATAATCTGCCAAAACCTGGTTCCATGTTTCTTCCTCACTGGCACGGGGAACCTCCAAATTTCCGTCTCCAGGATACTGGATGACTTTTGTCACCAAAGGGATACCTCCAAAACGACGGGCCATGGCATAGAAAACTGTGGCACGCACATAATAGGCTTCGCCCAAATAGTGGTTGTAAGTAATTTCTGCATAGGAACTCTGATATTTCGGCAGGTTCTCAAGCAGGAAGTTGGCATCGCGCAACAATTCAAAAGCCTTGCCCCAGTAAGCATTGTCTTCACCGGTAAACGCACAGCAAATACCGTCCCTGTTCATGGCTTCACCAGTACCGTCAATACCCATGGCATTCAACCAACCATTAAAGTTCACCCCCCATTGTGAGAGGTATTTAAAGTCTTCCCATGGCATATTGCTATACAAACGTGCCATATAGATGTCCATACCAGACTCATTGGAAAGCAACGACTCGGAAGTCACGATATTTTTGGGAGCAATATCCATATCGACACATGAAGTGGCAAGAGTCATGCACAACATCGCGGATATCAGTTTATGTCTCATATTTATTATTTTTTAGGTTTATATCATTAATTAGAAAGAAAGGGAAACTCCCAATGTATAGGTCTTGTTCAACGGATACATGCGTCCCAAATCATCATCGGGATGCTCAGGGTCTACAAATTTCACACCCGTAAATGTCAGCAGGTTGTAAGCATTGGCATAAATACGCAGACTGGCATTGGGAATCTGTTTCAATTTCGGGAATGTATAACCCAGCTCGATACTCTTCAGACGAAGGTAAGCGGTGCTTACACGATTGAAAGCTGAATTGTTTTTCGCCCAACGACCTGTGTAGGCGTAGTGACCGGAAGTCCAGACAGTAGAAGGGTCATAGGGATCGGCCTTCGGGTCTACGGGATGCCAGCGATCAAGAAACTGTGTCAATGCACCGCCACCGTTCTTACCCCAAATTTCATGCAAAGGCTCTTTGTACTCCATAGAACCCAGCGCAGAGCCTTGCAACAGCATGTTGAAATCTAAGTTCTTCCATTGCAAGCCGGCATTTAAACTGAACTGCAACCATGGAGTCTGGTCAAAGGCAAACGGATGTTCGTCCTGACCGTTAATCTCACCGTCACCATTCCAGTCTTCATATTTGTAGTCACCCGGCAGAATGTCACGTTCCTTGTAGCCAGGATAGCTCCAAATATCATTCCAGCTGGTGTAGCGTCCGGCAGAAGTATAACCGAACTGTACTCCCTGATAACGGTTCGTCAAGTTGTCATTACGCCAACGATCGTAGGAATTGGCCCAAGGACCTTTTTCCGAAGCAGTCAGGTATTTCTGACGGGTAACGGTAGCAATACCTTTCAGATTATAGGCCACTTGTCCAATCTTGTTGCGGTGGGTCAATTCCAATTCCATACCGAATTGGCGGTCACTGTCCAAATTTTCGCGCGGAGCAGAAGCACCTACCACCGTAGGCAAATCACCGGTACGGCGAGCGAAACGGCCAGTACGCAGACGATTAAAATAGTCGAACGAAACACCCAGCAGACCGTTCCAAGCTTCAAAATCGAAACCCACGTCGAATGTCTTCGACTTGAACCAAGTGATGTTCTCATTAGGTAATGCCATCGGGCTTGCTGCACTGATGAATTTGCCACCGAAGATATAGCCCGGTGAATAACCGTTATAGTCGCCATTAGACATGTTACCGCTGGTTGCAGGATAAGTGTACCCCATAGCCCAGTCATAATTCAAGTCACCATCATCACCCAGCACACCGTAGCTGGCACGCAGCTTCAGCTGATTGACAAACTTCAAAGCATCTATGCTTTTGAAGAAAGGTTCTTCGGATACTCTCCACCCAGCCGATACTGAAGGGAAGAAACCCCATTGATGCCCCTTGGCAAACTTGCTGGAACCGTCGTAACGAAACTGTGCTTCCAGCAGGTATCGGTCGGCAAACGAATAGTTGACACGACCTATCAAAGCTTCGTTAGCTTGTTCATACAAATCATTATTACCAGTCTGCATGGCGCCGATCTGTCCTTCAGTCACACCAGCCAGCAGGTAAGGCATAGAGAATGCCAGGTCGCGGACAGCGTAGAAGTTGTCACCGTTGCGCTTCTGTACCTCCCAACCGACAACACCACCCACATGGTGGACATCGTTAAAAGTGCGGTCGTAGTTCACTGTGAATTGTCCCAACATCTGTGATTTGTCATAGAACTCGCGACGCATGTTGCTGGGCGAACTTTCGTTATAAACCTTCTGATTGTAGGTACCGGTCTGCTCGTCATAAGCATACTGGTAGTACTCTTTGCGGAAAGCCTCGTTGTTGTCAGCACGATAATCGTAACTGAACATAGCTTTGGCAGTCAATCCCTTCAATACCGGTGTGTATTCACTGAAATCTACCGTCAAAGTAGCCGAAGACTGGAAATATTTCTGCTTGTACTTCTTGTAACCGGAAATATCGGCCGTCATCATAGCCACAGTATTCTGTTCCATGTCCAAACCGTTGTAGTTCAACATCGTCCCTTCAGGATCAGCGTATGCAGGATAAAGTACACCTTGGCGCCAATAGTTACGAATGATATCCTGTGCGCTACTGTAAGGCGTATTGCGTTCGTCGGAGATGCCACTTACACCAAGTTCGAATTTTATACCTTTAGCAACTTCAGTTGAAATGTTGGAACGCAGGTTGAACTTATTATAATTCAAGTCTCCCGAACGGAAGATACCTTCCTGGTAAAAGTAGCCCATACTGATATAGAACTTCGTCTTCTCGTTGCCACCGGAAATGCTGATGTCGTGTTGTGTCTGTGGAGCCACATTAGAGATAATCAAGTCATTCCAGTCCGTCGTACGGCGTGTACCGTTACGGAATGCTTCAAAGCTCTCTTCGCTGAAGACCCATGAACCGCCATTGATGTTATTCATCGACATTTCGTTGAACAGCGTCATAGATTCATAAGGATCACACAGTTCAGGCATACGTGAAGGTTGTTGGAAAGTGTAGGAACCATTGTAAGAGAATTCCGTTTTTCCAGCTCCTCCTTTTTTGGTGGTCACCAACACTACACCATTGGCTGCACGTACACCGTAAATAGCGGCAGAAGCATCTTTCAACACAGAAATATCATCGATATCCATTGCATTCAAACGCTGGAATTCTTCCGTACTCCGAGGAATTCCATCGATGATAATCAATGGAGATCCCATACCTCGAATATCGAAACTGTTATTGAAAGTTCCGGGCTCAGAACTCTTCTGCCATACGCGCAAACCAGGAATACGTCCTGTCAGCATATTCTGCGGATTTTCGTTCTTGGTCTTTATCATATCCTGCCCTTTGACGGCAGAAACGGCACCCGTCACCGATCCGCGGCGTTGTGTTCCGTAACCTATCACCACTACTTCGTCTATCATCTTGGAGTCAGTCTGCATAATGATGTTGATAGTGGTACGTCCGTTCACTTTCTCTTCCTTGTCCTTCAATCCCACATAAGAGAAACTGAGAATACCATCTGCAGGAGTACTGATGGTGTAACGTCCGTCAATGTCGGTAATGACACCTATAGTGGTGCCCTTCACCATAACGGCAGCGCCAATGACAGGTTCATTGGTGTCATCCATAACTATTCCTGAAACGGAAATAGAGTTTTGTGCGAAAACACCTGCCGGAATCAGCATCAGAAGGAATGCCATTACCATGTAGGATAATCCTTGTCGCATCTTGCTAAAATTCTTCATAGTCCATTAATTTTAAAATTATTTCTTGCTCCATTCATAATTCGCCAACACTGCATATTCGGCGGCAAAAGCAAAAGTGAACATTCCTTCCACGTTGTTCTTGTTCTTTTCAGCTTTGTACCACCCCACCAGCAGATTGGTGGGAAGCATATGTTTGTATTGATAGTTTTCGTAGGCATAATCCAGATTATTCTGGAATGCCTCGATACAGCTTGCGGCAGCAGTGTGGGTTGAATAAGCATCCACATACCCACGCATCAGTACACCGTTGAACCAGTTGCAGAATCCGCTGACATCAAATGTATAACAGCCCGGTTTGGCAGCTTCAGGTTTGGCAAAGTAAGCAAAACTATTATCGGTCAATTCCGCCAAGTCCGTCTGATAAGTCGCATCGCTTGTAACTCTGAAAAGGTCGGCAGCACCGGAAAGCATCGTACCACTATTGTAAGTGATGGCCGGACCTACACGATCACGCAGTTTGGAACCAGTCCGGTAGCGTTCACCATCAATGGTAACATATTTTATGTCCGGTGAATCATAACCACCCATCATATCGTCGTACACCCCGTCTGGTCTCAGCAAATGTTTCTTCTGCCAATCGTAAACAGCTTTGGCAAAATTCAAGTAATAGTCAGATTTCTTCTCAGTGCGTAGCTTGCGACTGTTGTCGGCAGCCACGTAGCCATAGGTCACTTCGTCAGGTTTTCCTTTGTAAATTTCGTGCAGCCACACCAGAGGACTGACAATAGGGCCATTACTGCAAGAGTGCTTGGTGATATACCCCGGTCCCCATGTGATGCCTCCCAATGGACTACCTTGCTCATCAAGGGTGCAGTCCCAACCGTCAAGCACGTATTCTGTCAGGTATTCTGCCTTTTCCAGATAGCGCTGTTCACCAGTAATATGATAGGATTCCAACAGTTCACGCACCAGCCACATCTGGTCATCGTAAACATTGAGGGTACCTTCCACTTGTGCAGCTCCCTTGCCGTTGCCGCGGTTTACGCCGTATACCGTCCACTGTTTGGTCTGCGTATAAGAGGTCAGCGTAAAAGTACCTGCATAAAACTCCAGATTGTCATAAAGTTGAGCTAAAAGTTCCTTGTAGCGGTTAAAGTGAGAGTCATAAAGAGCCGTCTCTCCCTTTGTCTTCCCGGTCTTCATGGCTTTCATCGCAGCATTCACGGCCTCAATGGAGCTAGTGTACATCCACACACTGCCCAACTCACTGGAACGGTTTCCGGTATAAGGGTTATAATAACGTGACATAGCCATGCCCGTACCCGTAAAATAGCACTCTACAGCATTGTCAATCAGCTCTATGGCACGTGCCACATTCTGCACCGGCAGATTACCTGGAACATACGTACCTCCGTTGTCCGGCTTTTCATCAACAGCAGAGTCATTACTGCAAGCCACTAACGTCAATAAGAGCAAAGTCAATAAAGTAAATAAATTTTTCATTATATTCATACAATTAGTTTCTTCAGTCCCCGTCTCTCCCCTCACAAGATGCAAAAGGAGATAAAGAGGGAAAAACAAAAAAAATTAAATATCAGCAGTTTGTCACTCCATTGTGATGTCACGCAGCACCAGTTTGTTCTCGTCGCCGTTCTCTTCTCCCTTAAAGACACCAATAGTCAACATTACATCTTCTCCGTTGAACTGAGACAAATCATAGACAAAATCGGCATATGCCTCCGGATCCCCCTTTCCTCCGGCCTGATGGATAAATTTCCAGCAACCGTCGGCAGCAGCCTCAGCAAACTGAGCCGTATGGGATGCAGGTGCCAAGTGTACGACAGTTCCGTCCATACGGATAGCTGTCACCTTGAAGAAGGTAGCATTCGTTCCACTGAAGTTGCGAGTCTTCAATGTCATCCTATCACACCCAGACGCAATGGAGAATTTGGCATAGAAATAAGATTCGGGAACGGTGGTACTTACGTTGTTTCCACTACGTGTCTTTATCAGATAGCCTTCGGAAGGGAATACCTCAGGATCTTTACTGAGCGGCATATACGACCACTCGGCACAAATATGGTCCACCTCGCGCCATGCACGATAGGCGTCCACATAGTTATCGCGATTTCCCTCAACCGGACTCAAGCCAGTGAACTTCGACTTCATTTGCGGCATGGTAGAGCGTACCATTTCCCGGGTCATCTCCCAACCATCCAACTCTTCGACCGATGTTCCGGGCAACCAGCCCCATCCTTCAACGGCTTCTTTAGCAAAAGCGATGCGGCGCAATACCAACTGCTTCCAGTAATCACCAGTCTGGGCACGGAATGTACCGATGGCAATGATTACTTCCTTACCGATGTATTTGCTCAAGTCTACTGGAACAGAAATGTAATTTTCCGAGGCATAGGTTCTGACATCACCCACCATCTCAGCCTTCGGATCGGTAGCAGTCAGGTCTACCACCTGCACGCCATAATATACCGGAGCAGCTTCGTCGGCACTGTGCGTACGGATCTGGAGGGTCATCATGTAGTTATCTTCTGTAATCAGCTTGCTTCCGAATACAAAGGAATCGAATATCTCCAAGTCAGCAGGATTCTTGCGGTCCTCTTCATTGTTACGAATGCGGAGAGTGGTTCCTTCGTTCTGCTCTTCCCAGTCGCCACGGAAGTCCATCGTACACATGTAGTTGCAAGCCCAATCCCAGTGGGGATAGCTTTCAGCGTTTCGTCCGCCACGGTATTCGTTATAATACCATTTTTCTGCAGCTTTCAAATCATCAAGAGTTAGTCCGCGCAATATTTCTGTCCCACCCATGCGAACCTCTATAGTGGCAATGCCATCCACAAAGTCAGCTATAGCTACCTTCTTCGCAATGGAAGCATAGCCTGCTTTGGTAAAAGTAACGGTGTAGTCTGCCAATGGCAAATTACCAATTTCAAATGTACCATCGCTTCCGGTGGTGGCAGTCTGTGTGGAACTGATGCTGACCGTCACTCCTTCCAACGGAGTATTTCCCTTTCCTGCATCAACTACTTTTCCTTTGATTTTTGCGGCTGCATACTCCATTTTAGGGCTAACTTCAGCCACTTGTTCTTCATTGAATTTTCCTGCCACAACGGTAACACTTACCGTCTGGTAATCGGCTTTCGTAAATGTAATTATATGTGTACCTATTGAAATATTTTCGAGTGTATATACACCCTGCGAATTTGTCGTGGTCTGAGGACCGTCCGGTGCAGCCGTTATACCGGAACCATCGACTAAAACTGTGACCCCTTCAAGAGGGGAAGATAAATCATCCGTGACGACACCCGTCACCTTTCCATAAGATAAAGCCCTTCCGCCCGTATCATCGTCCGAACAAGAGCTCGCCATGATGACCATACTTATAAGCATGGCCATCAGTCCAAAAACTTTCAGCTTTTTCAACTGTTTCATAGCTTAAATTATTAATTAGAAGTTAATATAACAAAGGAGCCGATGCCAATCGCCCACATCAGCCTCAGGGTGTTGCAAACCGCCCCCTTATTTGCAAAATTGATTCCACATGGGTTAATTTTAGGGTTAATTTGGGTATAATGGCATAAAAAAAACATTAATCCAGATCATTTTAACCCATAAAAGAAAGTACAGACTTCGCCTAACACTTTAAGCCACAAAAGTAGTGCCGCGAATAAAACAATTATCGTATAAGTCCTACTAAATCTTTATTTTCAACAGCCCATTTGTCTTCATTTACCATATTGAATTCATCGATTTTGGGAGCCTAATTATCAGAGGAGAAATAATGGGCTATCTCAGTATACGACTGAGATAGCCTACATATGTGCCTAAACTTAAAAATATTTTATAAATACTTTTCAATTGCATATAAGAACAACAACAAGAACTTCAGGAAAGCAGACAGAAAAATAAAAGAAAAAGCAAAGACAAAAAATACCGGATGCAGCATACCGGGAAAGCTAATTCCAATAAAGGCTGAAAGGAGTAGGGTAGTCTTCCCCCGTATGTTTTTTGTATTCTGCCACAAATCTTTGATAAGTACCAATAGCAGCATTTTCATGCTTAAGCATGAAAAGTGACTTGATGCAACAAGACAAGGCTGTTTCGTTCACCGGATCAATATTGAATTCCGCTTCAGCCAAACTCACAGCTTCCGAATAATCCTGAGCCTCAAAAGCCTCTTTCATCAACTGTAAAACAAGCACTTCCAGGCGGCACTCCACATCTTGCTTAAAACCGTCGAACAACGGATCGTCCATAAAGCCGACAAACTTGCCACGCCCTACAATATGCAGGAACTCTTGCCGGCAATTCTCTACCCGGTTTTCAGCAACTATCGCCATAAAACGCAGATAATCACAATAAAAGACAGAAGACAGCGTGAAACGAAAACATCCTTTCTCATAAACCAGTTCTATGCCATCCAGTTCTTTCAGAATCTTGCGCAAATGATTGATGGCTACTCCACGCGAGTTTTTCACTTTATCTTTTGGCTTGTCGGGCCATATCAAGTCACTCAGTTGTTTGGAAGAAATTCCGTCGGCATCGCTATAACGCAAAATGAGACAGAATATTTGTTTGATACGCAAGGAAAACATATAAGAGATGTTGCGACCACTCCGGTCGAAAACGGAAAAATCACCGAATAAATACATGGAGTTGGCAGTTCCCGCATCTACTGCCTGCCTCTCCATCTTAGTGGTATCAGAAGCATCAAGAAGCTGTTCCTTGTCTTGTCTCACAGCTTTGCCGGCCTCGCCCTTACCGGAGTTTCGGCGCCACTTGTACACTATCCATACGCCTCCACCAACTACAACCGCGACCGCCAGCACTAGCCATACACGTGAAACACTTCCTCCACTGTTATTCGCAATATATTTTTCAAGAGAAACCGGTGGAAAGAGTAACGAATAAACAGAAAATTTGGAAGATACGTCATCACGTGTTTCCTGCACCGTCACAAAAAGCCTGCTTAAACGCTCGTTATAATAAAGACGAGCATTTGTCGTGATTTTATCAGAGTAAATGGGAATGGAATCACCCAATATCTGACAGCTGCCATCTTTTATAAGAAAACGGTAGAGATGCAAAAACGAGTTAGACACACTCTCGGGATAACGCAAGACATAAAAACAAGAATCATTCTGTATCAGCATATCCTGCACCGGCACCACATTGGGCTGTCCTTCCGAAATATCCCAAAGTTTCTGCACATGCATCTCTTGCAAATCCACCTTATAAAGATCGTGAAAATAACGGCGGCCTATTACCTGGTCACCCGACTCATTGCCCATACCGCCAAAAATATAGACAGAATGGTTACTGTCCAAATAACCGGCCGAAGAGAAATAACGGGGACAAAGAAAATCACCGGATAGAGAACCAAGTGTATCCCAACGCGCTTCTTCCGGATCGAATATATAGAATTTATTACTGTAATACATATTGCCGAAACCACCGAAGATGGTGTAACGCTTGCGGACTGCATCATAATAGGAACAATGATGATGCAACTGCATGCTGAGCCGACTGTAACTCTCTACTCTCCAGCCCAATGTATTCAAGTCTAGACTTGCTATCATAGGCTCCGCATCCCCATTCTCTGTATATACCTCGTAGACATATAACCTTTCACTGGCACTGTCAAAGAAACTACCGGCAAGAAACAACTTCACAGGACACCGTTCGGTAAAAGCCTTGGCAGAAATATTTCCCGTCTCCATATTGTAGACAAACAACGAATCACGATTGAAATAATAAATCTCATTTCTACCAATATTATAACAAGAACCTGCTTCTGAAGCCGACGCAAAACCGCCCTCCCGCTTCCAGTGAAAGGCCTCATTAATCAGCCACACCGGATTTTCCACTTTACCGTAAAGAATCCCTTCCCGGTCAAAAACCGATTCTCCTTCCGCCTCATCCAAAGGAAACGTGTAAGTGTGGTCAGCGTGCACAACCAACTTATCAATAGCTATCTCTGGAACGTCAATAATGTGGTCGCTCTTACCGAACACTATTTTCGGGCTGAACTCATCGGCAAGTGCTACACCCTTGCATACTTTTTCCTGATCATGAATCTTGAGAGTAATCTCATCCTGCTTCAAGTTAAAGGCTATCTTCACCCTAAACCAATGGGATTTCATCGCTCCAGCCTTATTGACAGGCAAGGCTATCAACACACACTTCCCCTCTTGATTCAAACGGAACAAGATATCATCACCACGAAAATCAAAAAAAAGATTGAAAATCTGTCCTTCATCCTTCCCCTTAACACGCAAGATATAACCGACGCTCTCGGTAGAATACAAAGCTATATTGAACTCCAAGTCAAAATAGTCTCTGAAAGAAGGATAACTATGAGCAAACACATCATAGGATGTTCTTTGATCAATAGGACTGACCGCGCCACGAAATCTTAATCCGTATGCGGAAACCAGTTGGGTAGTGCAAAGGCCAATTATAAAAATGATATATCTATACAAGTGTACCATTAGGTTTCATTTAAGGTTATGCAATACCATCATCAAACACTAGCCAACATTTATTAACAAATGATGGGAAGATTGGAATGCAAATATATTAAAATATAAACGAACGAAAAATATTTTCTTTGAAAAAGTAATATATCATACAGTCACAAGACTTTCCAAACGGATGTTGACTAAATTTATACTAAATGAAAAGACAATATTCGTAAGAGAAGAGATTATGGAGGTAATGACTGCAAATACCGAAATGACGGCAGTAACCTACAGTACATAATGACAATATAAGAAACTAAAAGTCCGTATCATCTCAGTGCCCATAAAGGCTGCAGATGTACGGACTTGATGAAAAGTAGGCACAAAGGAGATTACATGAACTGCATGAAGAAAAGCTATGACGCGGGTACTCCCGTCACAATTCCCCGGCCATGTGTCCCTATATAAACCCGTCCATATTCCTGCATGTCACCGCAGATATGCAATACCAAGCCATATTGATGGGCATCATCGTTGATACGTACCCAAGAGTTAGCCGCATCGTCAGAACGGAAGAAACCATATTGCCCGTTGATTACGCCTATCAGATAGATGGCAGGATAATCATTACCCGGCTTTGCCTTGCCGAAGCCAAAAGCATAGATGGTACGTACCTTATCCAAAACACGGAAATCAAATTTTTCTGAAGTGACAGAGTGGTACAAACCATCATAAGCTGCAATCCACAAATCTTTTTCACGACCGGGAGTAGCATAGATACGGTCTTGCCCTCCACGCAGATCTCCTCTTCGTACAGCGGCACCGGCATTACCGCGTTGGGACCGTTTAACCGTTAAATTCAATGTGTCGGCATGAAAAGTCGCCCCACCATCCTCGCTGCTATACAATATTTCGGCCACAGCATCTACAGCATAAAAACGTTTGGGGTTCACCTTATCTGCTATGACGCGGATATTCTTAGGCAAACCACGGCAAACTTGCCAAGAAGCCCCCTTATCACGGGTCAGATAAGCCTTCGAGCGGTCGGGTATCCAAATCCAAGAAGAGCCATCTGCTGCCACGGCGATATGCCCATTACGAGACTTCTCTGTTGGAACGGTGGCACACATAGTCCAGTGCCTGCCCCCATCTTCTGAATATGAGATAGTCTTTGCATCCGGCTGATGGCCAAACAGTGTACCAACCCTGACTACCAAATCCTGCTTCAGCCAAGCGCCTGTCACTCCATTCGTATTTCCGAAATGAGGATTGGCATGGCTGCCCAACGAATCGGGTCGATTGAGGTCGAAATGCGTAAAGCCACCATAATCACCGATACCGGAAATCAGGCGCGCCCCTTTTTCGGGAGCATAAAGTTCGAGAGGCACGGTCTCTTCGATACCGGCAGACATGATACTCCATTTCACCGGTTCCTCGCGTTCCACGGCAGAGAGATTAAAAGTTTCCCAGCCACCGAAACCGGTGGTAAACATGGCATGTTCAGCGTCGGTAGGGTCTATCTCTATGTCGAACATCCAGTGTAGGGGCGCTACCTTTGTATAGGGAGCTTTGGAATAATCATACTCATATCCCGTCTTGAAAATCGGTTTCCAGCTCTTGCCACCGTCAGTCGTACGGAACATCTCATCACTTTTATAACCGTGCTTGCCCCCTAGACTGTGTGTACTGGCAATCAGATGCTTCGGATTACGAGAATCTACAGATACGGCTGCATAGCCAAATCCTGCCTTTTCGCCACCTGGCAGTCTGACGGGAGAAATGTCTGTCCATTTGCCTTTACGGATATCGTATTTCCACACACCTCCATCCCCCATCTGGCTTGGACCGGGAGTATCTCCATACGTCAGAACCAATTGCCCGTCACCGGTCAAGACCATATGCGTGGGGCGATACTGCATCGGCTGTCCCCCGACCGGCTGCCAACTTTCACCATAGTCGTGAATCACAAACAGATTTTCCCTGCCCATCAATGACACTGCCACATAAATGTCACGGG
>ERZ779919.408-NODE-408-length-21668-cov-7.20881_pt1 | contig 21668 bp, 14 predicted proteins | sample MGYA00511349_ERZ779919 | MGnify/ENA primary metagenome ERZ779919 (study PRJEB29588, sample SAMEA2147384) | human gut metagenome | biome: human gut; feature: human-associated habitat; material: faeces | place: Denmark | collected 2008/2010 ...
TCTTGGTTTTCAGCATGCGTGCCAACTTACCGGAGAAGGTGGTCTTACCCGAACCTTGCAAACCTGACATCAGGATGACTGCCGGACGGGCGTCGATATTGATCTCGGCTGTCTCTCCACCCATCAACTGCGTAAGTTCATCATGTACGATTTTCACCATCAACTGGCTTGGCTTCACAGCCGTAAGCACGTTCTGGCCAAGAGCTTTTTCTTTCACTGTATCCGTGAAATTCTTTGCCACCTTGTAGTTTACGTCGGCGTCGAGAAGTGCTTTACGTACGTCTTTCAGCGTCTCCGCCACGTTGATTTCGGTGATTTTGCCTTCACCTTTCAGAATCTTGAATGACCGTTCTAGTCTTTCACTTAAATTATCGAACATAGTTATTTAATTACGAATTACTAATTACAATTTACTTGGGCGAAAGAGGGACTTTTCCGTCTACTCTTTATTTGAGCTTGCAAATGTACAAAAATCTCTTGTATTTATATCTTTTTATTCTGCCATTTTGCTTTTTTGAGGTAAATATAACTTGTTATCAACAGCAAGCTATAATACACAATCTCAATCGTAAAGCAAATTTCGATCGGTGCTTTCAGCCACATTCCGATGAAAATGATGTATGATCCGTAGATGATAATTGTAATCGTTTCGAGCAACAGGGCTGCCTGTGTATTTCCTGTTCCGGAGATACCGTTAAACACCACGTTGGCTACGGATGCGATAAGCATGGCGCAACAAATTACATATACCGAGGGTACGGATTCCGTAATGAGCGCAGCTTCACTAGTGTAAATGGAGAGCAGGAATTGCGGAAACAGTGCCGATACCGCTACTAACCCCAGCATGATGAAAAAGGAGAAACGCGCAATTTTATTAATGAGCGGCATCACGTGCTGGATGCCTCCTGCACCAATAGCATTGCTGACAAGACTGTTGGTAGTCGTAGCCAGTGCGTTGACCGGAATCAGCAATACGACATAAATACTCCGGACGATATTGGCAATCGCCAGTTCCCGTTGTCCCAACCGTTCTACGGCTACGAAGAAAACGAACCAGGTAGCCATCGACAGGAAATATTGCAGCATGGTGAAGCAGGAGATACTAAGAATCCGCATCAGCAATGCTGGGTCGAATGTGCGCAGGCGGTTCATACCGTATTTCTTTAAATCGACCGTGGCATACGTATAGATGACGAAAAAGAGAATGGAGGAGGCTTCTGCCAATACGGAAGCAATAGCAGCCCCTTTGATACCCATTTCCGGCAAACCGAACTTTCCGAAAATTAATGCATAGTCCAGTACGACATTAGTTAATGCCATGACAATAGCATTGATGGTTAGCACTTTAGTGCGTGTAATGCCGATGTACAATGCCCGGAACATGACATTGATAAAAGAGAAATAGAATCCGTAAATACGCCAGTCCAGAAATTCCATCGTTCCTTCGTAGATGGATTCTGAAGAAACCAGCAAACGCATGATGTTTCCACCGAATGCTTTGGTGAATCCGAATAGCAGCAGGGCCATGACGAACAGGAACATGATTCCTTGAATCATGACGGGACCGACATCCGAATAGCGTCCTTCGCCATTGCGTCGTGCGATGACTATCTGCGAACCGGTACTGAATCCGAATGCGATGGTGAATACGCATATATAGAATAACCCGCCCATAGCTGATGCTCCAAGGGCTACTTCACTCACGTGTCCGAGGAATGCTGTGTCGGTGACATTGATGACATTTTGTGCCAGCAAGCTTAGTAGTATCGGATAACTGACACTCCAAATCTGTTTGTTGGTGTACATAATTAAGTGTTTAAGTTTACACTTTGCAAAGATAGTGCTTTATTTCGATTCGGAAACGATGGGGTAGATGAAAACAATTTCCGGACCTTCGGGAGTTTTATCGTTGACGAGATAGTTTCCTCCGAAATGTTTTAGTAACAACAGGTTGATATCATGCCGGATGATGGTTTCCTGTGATACGAATGCATGGTCTGCCAAAGGTGAATTAGTGATCCGGAAACAAAGCATGTCTTCATTCTGGCTTAATGTGAACCGGATGATTCGTGCTTGCCGGTGTTCTTGTGGGTACACCAGTACGCTAATCAAGGCCTGTGTCAGTCGCATTGTATCGGTATGGATTTGGGCGTCCGTTTCGCTGGAAAATTCAATCTGGATACCTGTTTCTTCGTTCCTCATCTGCGCCATGCTGCATGCTTCCTTGCATAGGGTAGTGGCATCATAGTCTTGCAACTGGAACTTCATCATCTGAGCTTCCAAACGGGATAAGTCGAGAACGTCATTGACAAGTCTCATTAACTTCTCCGAACTTTTGTGGATGATGTTTGAGTATTCTTGCCTTATTTCCTTGTCTATATTGGGTTCGCTGGCTATGAGTTGTGAGAAACCGACCACATTGTTGAGTGGGGTACGGATGTTATAGCTCATGTTGGACAGGAAGCGATTTTTTATTTCATTGGTCTTCCGCACGTTTTCTGTTGTTTTCCGGATTTCGTTTTCCGCGTATTTGAGTGCCTTCCGTACCATAAAGAGTCGTGCCATAAAGATAAAAAGCAGAATCAGGATAACAAATATAAAGATCAGATAGGTGAGCTGGATCCGGTTGTTTTCCCTTTTTTGATCCAGTTCTGTTTTTTCGATATTGTATTTGCTTTGTATCTGTGCCATCTGATTGTTTGAGAGTACAGTGGCTGTCGAGTCTTTGATGGCAAGTGCCTGCTCATACAGGGGGATGGCTTTTCCGCTTTGCCCTGCCTGTTTCCATATTCTGGCCTTTTCGAGTAGCTGTTCGGCATAGTCGCTTGTGAAGTCTTTCTTCAACATCGTCAGTGTCGTGTCGATATAATCCGATGCCTGTTGGTAGGCTCCAATTGCCTGGTAATATTTGGCAAATGTGTCGAAATAGAGTACTTTATACATGAAATAAGTATTCTCGTCCAGATATTCTTTAGATTTTACGAGATGTTCATAAGCTTGTTGCGGCTGATGGGTATTCAGGTAATAATAGCTGTAGAACAGTTCATTGAACAGGTATACATCGGCAAATCCCGCTTTTAAGGATGGGTTTGCACTGATGTGGTTATGAAGAGTGTTTTCCAGTTCCTGCAAATATTTGAATAGTTTTTTATTATCCTTCTTTTCTTTGACAACGGATACTAACTGTGACAATACCGAGATACGGACCACCGGATTTTCTGTCGGAGTGAGTAGCTGGTAGGCAGCCTCCAGTGCTTCTATTCCTTTATCCCAGCGCTGGCTGCCGATATATGCATTACTCAAGCATTGATAGGCAGCCATACTACCCCGGTTACTATTCATTTGGGAGGCTTGCTGTTGCATCTTTTGAGATTCGTTGATAGCAAGTTCGTATTGTTCGTTGAATGTGTACAGGTCTATCTGGAAACGTTTGGCATCAAAGAAGTAATTCCATAAATCTGATTTCCGGGCATGAGGCTCCATTATGGTGAGCCATTTGGCTACACTGTCTTGATTATTACGATTGTAATAGTATAAAATATGGTAGTAAGCAGCCAGACCGGCATATTTGTCATTTCCCAGTTGCAATGCTTCTTTCATTAATGCATCTGAATATTGGATACATTGCTGGTTGTTTTGTTCTATTCTGATGATTTGATTGAGAACATTCAGCCGTGTCGTATCGTACGGTAATGTTTCCAACACCTTTATCAGGCTGTCGGATTCCAAAACAATCTCGGTGCTGGCTTTTCCGGTGAGGGTGCAGCATAATAGAAGGATCAGGAGCAGGACTTGTTTCATTCGGCTTCCTCCTTTCCTTGTTGCTCATGGTAAATGGGGTGTGTGAACAGGAAACGGGCTCCTTCCTCATAATTGGAGTCAATCCATATTTTGCCGCCCAGCTGCTCGATAATGAGTTGGCAGATAGACAGACCGAGTCCTGTCCCTTGAGCATTTTCATTCAGTTTCTCAAAACGGTTGAATATTTTATTCTGATTCTCCGGAGAGATACCGCAACCGGTGTCGGTCACGGAAAACAGTGCTATGTCTTCTGTCTGTTTTTCCAGTTCCATGGTGATGGAACCTTGCGGAGTAAATTTGGTTGCATTGATGAGAAGGTTGATTAATAATTGTTGTAACCTTGCATTGTCTGTCGTCAATTCTAATGAATGGAAAGAGGTCGAAAAACGGACGTTAGCATTCGTTTGTTTTATTTTCTCAACCATGTCGATAACGTTTCTGCATATTGCCACTGCATCACATCGCTCATATTTGAATTTCATCTTGCCTACTTCGAGACTGGACAAGTCGATTACGTCGTTAATCAGCTTGAGTAACAGTTCTGAATTTTGCTGAATAATATCGCTACACTGTTTCCGGGTCTCGTTGTCGATGGATTCTTCCGTCAGGATGGAGGAGAAGCCGGACAACGCATTGAGCGGCGTGCGAATTTCATGGCTCATGTTGGAAAGGAAAAGGCTCTTTGTCCGGATGGAATTTTCTTCTTGCTTTTTCACTTTTTCCAGTTCCTGCTGTGATTGGCGCAGTTTTTTATTTCCTCGTCTAACCAAAAGGATGAAAAATACAATCAGTATGACTATGAATAGGATGGTGAACCAGCTCCAGTAGAGGATTGTCTTCTGTCTGTTTAAGTTGTCCAGTTCATTTTTATCTATTTGGTAGAGGGTGTGCAATTCATTGATTTGGCGAATATAATTCATTGCGTCCAAAGAGTCTTTGTACGTATTGAATATTTCATAAGCTTCACATGCTTCCTTGCTGTTTCCCATTAGTGTAAGTATGTGTGCACGATCTTTCAGTACTTGCAGGGATCTGTATGAGTTGGCTGCTTTGGTATGCGAAAGTAATTCGTCAAGTGTGGTTAGTGCCTGCGTGTATTCTTTGGATTCAGTGTAGTAGCGTGAATACAGGTATTTAATCATTAAATGAAAATATGGGTACTGGTGTTGCCGGCTGATTTGTTCGGTTTGTCGTATATAGTTTAATGCTTCCGGAAGATGATGCATCTGGATGCGATAGAATGCCTGACAATAAACAAGGTGGAAATCGTCTTGGGGATTCGTATCCTTGTTGATAACAGATTCGAGTTCCCGGATATTGTCTTCTATATCTGTCATTTGGTGATAGTTGAGCTTCGTCAGGATAAATTGGGACAAGATCGTTTTGATATATTGGTTGGCATGAGGGAGTTTCTGGATGATTTCTAATGCTTCCTTATACGATTTGATGGCAACTTGTGGTGTTGACGAACTTAAATAGGTATTTCCAATGGCGTGTAATGCGAGTGCTATTCCCAAAGGATAGTCCATTTCTCTGGCTTTCTGGTACATCTGATTGGCCTGGTTGATGGCGAGACTGATGTTGCCTTCTGTGATTAAGGCTTGAACGGTCAGCAGATTTATCTGGAATAGGAGTGGGTATTGTTGTTCCTTTTGTAATTCCGGTTCTAAAAGTTTTTCCCAGGCAATGATGCTGTCGACAGGGGTGTCCGGACTAAATGGATGATTGTATTCAAGTAAAGGTTGTAATAAAGAAAGACGATCTGAATTTGTACGTGCAGCATATAAGGTGACCGATATTAATGCGGTTACGACTATTGCAATTATATGACGTCTGTGTTTTTTCACCTGATATAAGAATTGCTTGCTTGTAAGTTTATCTGCAAAAGAACTAAAAAGAGTGAAGATTACAAAGAAATCTTCACTCTTTTTTATAATTTATTTTCTTTTGAGTATCTCTCGTACCCCAGGGCCCTTGTGGTTGGGGTAGCCGGGAGTATGGTTTCTGCATCGTGGATCGGCATCTACTTTCAAACTCCGGTAATCGTCTTTGGTGCGGGCGATGTAATCATCAAGCATGGCACGGTGTTCGGCGAGGACTTTACTGTATTTAGGGTCTTTGGCGAGATTCTTGCGTTCTCCCGGATCCTTTTTCATATCATATAGCTCTTCTCCGTTACCTTCCAGATAGTGAGTGTACTTGTATTTCGGTCCGCGTACCATACGTCCGGGAGTAACGACATATTCATATTCGCTATGCCATTCGGAAACGACATAAGGGTGAGTTTTTTTCTGTTTCTCTCCTTTTAATATAGGTGCAAGGCTGATTCCCGGTTTTTCGGCCGGAACAGGAATTCCTGCCAAATCACAAAGGGTAGGCAGAAGATCCAGTGTAGGCTGTGTCAATACTTGGTCTATGGGCTTTTTCTGTTGTTTGATGCCGGGACCTGCAAAGATAAACGGTACGTTGGTCATTTCATCGTAGAAGCTGATGTGTTTGGTCACCATGCGGTGTGAAGCCATCCCATCACCATGGTCAGCCATGATAATAACGATTGTGTTTTTTCCGGCAGGAGTGGAGTAAAGTGCTTTCAATACGCTGTCTACTTGCTTGGAAACCATCTTGGTATAGTGTTGGAAAGCAGCAATGTAATGACGGTAATTCTCTTCATTCCAATGAGAGGCCTGGGTCATGCGGCGATGACTGCAGCAGATGTATTGTACAGGTTTAGGGATATTGCTCCAGTCTTCTACATTGAAATTGGCTGGTAGTTCCGGAAGGGTTCCGCTAATGGGGCGGTCGGTATGTACTCCTTCGTTCGCTCCTACAAATCCACAGATATTGTGAGGGTTCTGAAAATCTGCGATACAGATGAATGGTTCTTCCGGCGGATTACTTAGATAAGCAACAGCGTCTTCGCATGTTCCTACATCCAGGAAGCTGTCGTTATTGACCGGGAATTCCGGATCAGTGAATGGCTTGGCTACTGGTTCTTTATGCTTGAATCCTCTAAGTGAACCCATGTCATGCGTTTTTCCGAAGTGTACGGCTTCGTAACCGTTTTCAGAAAAAAGACTTCCTAATGTCGGTACATTTTCGGGAATACGTGGGTTGATAGGTTCGCTGGAGTTGGAACGTACATTGGTTTGATGAGGCATCATGCCACTCCATAAAGCAGCGCGTGAGGGTTGGCTGAGAGGGCAGCCTACATAAGCATTGGAGAAGATAACTCCTCGTGAAGCGACTTCGTCAATAGGGAGGGTGCAGCCTTGTGTTTGTCCGTAAGCTCCCACAACGCGTTGTGTCAGATGGTCGCACTGGATAATCAGGAAATTGGGCTTTTCTTGGGCCTGCGCTGTCACGCTGCACAGGGCTAATCCCATGAATGGATAAATAGTTTTCATTACTGGTTAGAATTAAGTAATATTTGATTTGGAAGCAAAAGTAGGAAAAAAGGAAACGTAAAAAAGGGCGAGGTAGTAGTTTTGGACGCAAATGAAAGTATTTTGTACAAAAATGAAAGGTGTGGCAAGCGGTTAGGGGTAACTATCGGTGATGGGAGTTGAATGATAAGTGATAAACGGCAGGTGATAAGTCATAAAATGGGTTACCGAAAAAGAAAACGGTGAATAAACTGCACTTGTTATGGCGCAGTTTGTTCACCGTTCATTTATAAGTTTGCTGTTGATTAGCTGTTCATGCTCATCAGGAATTCGTCGTTGTCTCTGGTTTTTTCCAGACGGTCTTTAACAAAGTCCATTGCTTCGATCGGATTCATGTCGGCAAGATATTTGCGTAATATCCACATGCGGTCAAGGGTTGTTTTATCAAGCAACAGGTCGTCGCGACGAGTGCTGGATGCGGTAATGTTGACTGCCGGGAAGATGCGTTTGTTGGACAGGTTGCGGTCGAGCTGCAACTCCATGTTACCTGTACCCTTGAATTCTTCGAAGATAACTTCGTCCATTTTAGAACCGGTATCGATCAATGCGGTAGCAATAATAGTCAGTGAACCACCGTTTTCAATATTACGGGCAGCACCGAAGAAGCGTTTAGGTTTATGAAGTGCATTTGCATCCACACCACCGGAAAGAACTTTACCGGATGCAGGAGATACTGTATTGTATGCACGAGCCAGACGAGTAATAGAATCAAGGAAGATAACTACGTCGTGACCACATTCTACCAGACGTTTTGCCTTTTCCAATACGATACCTGCAATTTTTACGTGGCGTTCTGCCGGTTCGTCGAAAGTAGAAGCAATTACTTCTGCATTAACGCTGCGCGCCATGTCTGTTACTTCTTCCGGGCGTTCGTCAATCAGCAGCATAATCATGTAAACTTCCGGGTGGTTGGCTGCGATAGCGTTTGCGATATCTTTCATTAAGATGGTCTTACCTGTCTTTGGCTGGGCAACGATCAATGCACGCTGGCCTTTACCGATAGGAGCGAAAAGATCGACGACACGGGCAGACATAGAGTCTGAATAACCGCCTTTGCAAAGTTTGAACTTTTCATCCGGGAAAAGAGGTGTCAGATGTTCGAAAGGAACACGGTCGCGAACGAAAGCTGCATCACGTCCGTTGATCTTCGAAACCTTTACCAATGGGAAATATTTTTCTCCTTCTTTGGGTGGACGGATAACTCCTTCTACTACATCACCGGTTTTCAGACCAAATAGTTTGATTTGAGATTGTGATACGTAAATATCATCCGGAGAAGAAAGGTAGTTATAGTCGGAAGAACGGAGGAATCCGTATCCATCCTGCATAATTTCCAGAACACCTACTCCGTTGAGAATATCGTCGAATTCATAAGGCTTTTCGCGTTCAATAACCTTACGTTCCTGCTGCTGTTGTACCGGAAGATTTTCACCCGCATTGTTCTGCTGAGCGGCACGTGGCATCGGTGAGCGTTGTTGGTTTTGGTTCTGGTTCTGATTTGGGTTCTGAACCTGATTCTGGTTATTGTTGTTACGCTGGAAATTATTATTGGCGTTATTGCCATTATTTCCATTGTTGTTAGCATTGTTATTACCGTTGTTATTGTCGCGTGAGCGAACAATACGCGGACGTTGCTGCTGGGACTGCTGCTGTTGAGATTGTTGTTGCTGTTGAGGATGAGATGGCTGTTCCGGTGCTGTCTGTGCTGATTCTGTTTTAGTAGCTTCGAATTTTCCGAATAATTCGGTAGGAAGCTCTATTTTTTCAGAAGGCAGATCTTCGATTGGAATAAAATCATCGTCGTCAACGCTGGATAAGATATTACTTTCCTCGTCGATAACGGGTGCAGCTTTCTTTTGTGGTTTATCTATTACCTTTTTCTCTACAACAGGTTTGTTAGGTTCAGTAGCCGGTTTATTTGTTTCTGCAACAGGCTTATTTGCTTCTGCAGCTGGTTTGTTTTTTGCTTTCTTCTCAGCTGTTTGCTGTTGTACCGGAGCTGGCTTTTCCGTAGCACCAGTAGCTTTCTCTGCAACAACAGGTTTAGGTTCCACTACTTTGGGTGCTGCCGGTTTTGCATTTTCTACTTCTTTTTTCTCTTCTGCATCAGAGCTCTTACGAGGACGGCCTACTTTACGCTTGGGAGTAGCAGTGTTTTCCGCTTTAGCTTCTACAACAACAGTTTCTTTTTCTTTGTTTGTACTTTCTTCTTTCTTGGAAGGTTGTGGTGCAGCTTTTACAGGAGCGGTCTCTTTTGTCTTGTTAACCTCTTCACTCTTTGTTGCGGAAACCACTTTGTCTTCTTTTTTGGTAGGAGCTACCCGTGAACGCTTTTTCTTTTGTTCTTCATTTTTGCGTTCTTCTTTTAGCTTATCTGCGGCAACTTTCTTTGTAGCTCCTACAATGGCCTGTTCATCGAGTATTTTATAAACAAGGTCTTCTTTTTTGTATGAGTCTGCTTTTTTTATGCCTAACTCTTTGGCAATAACTTGAAGTTCCGACAGATTTTTGTCGTTTAATTGGATAATGTTATACATATAGTATGGTAAGTTATTAATATTTCTTTTTTTGCTGAATTATGGACAGCATTACTACAGCTCATGGCTACAGATATGCGAGCATACGTTTTGTTTTTTATTCTGAATTAGGGATGTATATGTTGAATCGTAGAATGTTTCAACGGGGCAAAGATAATAATTTTTTTTGGTTTCATGAACAATCAAACATTTTTTTCCACGTAAAAGTGTATCTTTGCTACATAAAAGAAAATAGTATGACAGTAAATGAAGCTCATTTAATTTATTTTTCGCCTACACACACATCTAAACAAGTTGCGGAGGCGATTGTTCACGGGACGGGCATAAAAAATATTTTTCCTATTAATGTGACGCAGCAGATTGCGGATGAAATTGTGATTCCTACATCTTCTTTGGCTATTATTGTAGTGCCTGTGTATGGAGGACATGTCGCTCCTTTGGCAATGGAACGTTTACAGTATATCCGTGGAGTGGATACTCCTACCGTTTTGGTAGTGGTTTACGGAAATCGCGCTTATGAAAAAGCTTTAATGGAATTGGATGCTTTTGCTATTCCTCATGGATTTAAAGTAATTGCCGGGGCAACTTTTATTGGAGAACATTCATATAGTACCGACAAATACCCGATTGCAGTGGGACGTCCTGATGAATCGGATTTAGCCTTTGCTGCGGAGTTTGGGAAGAAAATCATGGAAAAAATACAGACAGCTGATAGTATGGATACCCTTTATCCGGTGGATGTACGTACTATCAAACGTCCGAGTCAACCATTCTTTCCTTTGTTCCGTTTTTTGAGGAAAGTCATCAAGTTACGTAAAAGTGGTACACCGCTTCCCCGCGTTCCTTGGGTGGAAGATGAGGATTTGTGTACCCATTGCGGGTTATGTGTGGTCCGTTGTCCGGCAGGGGCTATAACGAAAGGGGATGAGCTACATACGGATGAGGCTAAATGTATCAAATGTTGCGCTTGTGTAAAAGCTTGCGTTAGGAAAGCAAGGGTGTATGAAACTCCTTTTGCAGCTTTGTTATCAGATTGTTTCAAGAAACAGAAGTTGCCTCAGACTATTTTGTAAATCACGACGCGCTTAGTCGTTTCATCAATACGAAAGCGGTTGTCTGTTCGTTCGCCTATCAGCCATGCGATGTGTTCTCCACAGCAGAGTACCCATTGGCGTTCTTTTTGGCTGATAGAAAATTTGCGGTCGGTCAGATAATCGCTTATTTTTTTCTTTCCTTTCATTCCAAAAGGAATAAAAGTGTCTCCCGGCTGCCATTTCCGGTAATGAATTTCTCCATTCAGTTTGTCGGCATCAAAACAGGCAATTTCCTTTTCACGTGGAATGAGAAAATCCGGGGTGTATTCTTTTTCTTCTTTGATAATTTGAAAAGGAGGAAGAGTCTCATTTTCAGATTCAGCTGTTTCTATTAATAGGAATTCTCTGTCTTTTATCACTCTCCATTCTTTGCTACAGAATTGCTTGCCCGGTTGGCTATGAAGCGAATGGGTGATATCTTTGATTTGTGCGGAATTGAATCCTAGAGGATGCAGGACTTCGAATAAGATGGCTTCGGGTGCCGGTTCCTTTACTAAATCACTGATTCGGATACCTTCTGCCGTAATGACTTTCTTTTTAGTTTCCTCTATACATTTATTATATATAGTGGCTACATCATTCAGATAATTACTCGTATCTATCAGAGTGTTTTTGACTGACGGATTAATTTCCTGCATGAGGGGAAGGAGGTTGAGTCGGATTTTATTACGGGTATATTCGTCTTCCAGATTGGTGCTGTCTGTCACATAATCTTGTCCGATGTTTTGCAGGTAACGAATTATCTCTTCCCGGTTGATACAAAGCAGAGGGCGTACGATGGTTCCATTATGGGGGCGGATTCCTAACAGACCGGTAATTCCTGTTCCCCGAATCAGGTTAAGTAGTATAGTTTCTATGCTATCATCCTGGTGATGGGCCACAGCGACAACATCTGCCTGACATTCTTTTCTAATTTTCTCGAACCATTGGTAGCGGAGTTCCCGTGCGGCCATTTCAATCGAAATATGTTTTTCCGTTGCATATTGGGTCGTGTTGAAATCAATGGTATGTAAATGGATTTCCATTCTTTCGCAAAGTTGGCGGACAAATAACTCGTCCCGGTCTGACTCTTTGCCTCGCAGGTGGAAATTACAATGTGCGGCTTCGTAATGATAGCCTGCTGTATGCAGAATATATAGTAATGCCACCGAGTCGGCACCACCACTCAATGCGACCAGGATTTTATCATCCGGTGAGAATAAATGTTCCTTTTCTATATATTTTGTAACGCGTTGTTGTATCATACCTGCAAAGATACGAGTTTATCAATAAGTTTTTTTATTTTTTCTGAATCTTTTAGAGGATGAAAAAAGCTGTTATTTAAAAACATTCTAAATAATTTGCATGCTCCGAAGTTATGAATTATCTTTGCCAAAAAATTTGAGAGTTATGCGTTTGTCCGAATTAAAAACAGGAGAAAAAGGTGTTATTGTAAAGGTATTGGGGCACGGTGGTTTTCGTAAACGTATTGTGGAGATGGGCTTCATTAAAGGTAAAACGGTTGAAGTGCTGTTGAATGCTCCGCTAAAAGATCCCATAAAATATAAAGTTTTAGGTTATGAAATTTCTCTTCGTCGTCAGGAAGCTGAAATGATCGAAGTTATCAGCGAAGAGGAAGCAAAGAAACTGGCCGAGAAGACCGTTTATCATGAAGGATTGCCTGAAGACCTTTCAGTAAAAGAAGAAGATATGAAACGGTTGGCGTTAGGTAAACGCCGTACCATTAATGTTGCTTTAGTCGGAAACCCGAACAGTGGCAAGACTTCTTTATTTAATCTTGCATCCGGTGCTCATGAGCATGTTGGAAACTACAGCGGCGTAACCGTGGATGCCAAAGAAGGTTATTTTGATTTCGAAGGCTATCATTTCCGTATTGTCGATTTGCCGGGAACTTATTCTTTGTCTGCTTATACGCCGGAAGAAATCTATGTGCGTCGTCATATTATCGATGAAACTCCGGACGTGATTATTAATGTAGTCGATTCCTCTAATCTGGAGCGAAACTTATATCTGACTACTCAATTGATAGATATGAATGTCCGCATGGTGGTAGCTCTGAATATTTATGATGAGTTGGAAGCCAGTGGAAATACATTGGATTATCATCTGTTGAGTAAGTTGTTCGGGGTGCCGATGTTGCCTACTGTCAGTAAGAAAAATCGTGGATTGGATACCTTGTTTCATGTTGTTATCAATCTGTATGAAGGAGTAGACTTCTTTGATAAACAGGGAAATATGAATCCGGAAGTTCTTAAGGATTTGACCGAATGGCATGATTCTCTGGAAGATCGTAAGAACCACGAGGAAGAGCATTTGGAAGATTATGTACGTGAACATAAAAAGACGGGGCGTGTCTTCCGGCATATTCATATCAATCATGGTCCTGATATCGAAAAAGCGATTGAAGCTGTAAAAAGTGAAGTGTCCAAAAACGAATTTATCCGTCATAAATATTCTACCCGTTTCCTATCCATTAAATTGTTGGAGAATGATCCTGACATTGAGCGCATTGTGCGGACATTACCAAATGCGGATGAGATATTCCATGTCCGTGATAAGATGTCGAAGCGTGTTCAGGACACAATGAATGAGGATTGTGAATCGGCTATTACGGATGCTAAATATGGATTTATCAGTGGTGCACTGAAGGAGACATTCACAGATAATCACTTGGAGCAGGCGCAGACAACAAAAGTGCTGGATTCGATCGTAACTCACCGTGTCTGGGGATTTCCTATTTTCTTCCTTTTTATGTATCTGATGTTTGAGGGTACGTTTGTCATTGGAGAATATCCGATGATGGGGATTGAATGGCTTGTCGAGCAGATTGGTGACTTGTTACGCAATAATATGGCGGAAGGTCCATTTAAAGATTTGCTGATTGATGGAATTATTGGTGGGGTAGGAGCGGTTATTGTCTTTTTGCCGAATATCTTGATTTTGTATTTCTGCATTTCTCTTATGGAAGATTCGGGTTATATGGCTCGTGCAGCTTTTATCATGGATAAAATCATGCATAAAATGGGATTGCACGGAAAATCATTCATTCCTTTGATTATGGGATTTGGATGCAATGTACCTGCTATTATAGCTTCCCGTACTATTGAGAACCGGAAGAGCCGTCTTATTACAATGTTGGTAAATCCTTTGATGTCTTGCAGTGCGCGTCTGCCAATTTATTTATTGTTGGTGGGTGCTTTCTTCCCGAACAATGCAAGTCTGGTGTTGTTAAGTATTTATGTGATTGGTATTGTACTGGCTGTGGTAATGGCCCGCTTGTTTAGCAAGTTTCTGGTGAAGGGTGATGATACTCCATTTGTGATGGAACTTCCACCTTACCGGATGCCGACAGCAAAATCGATCTTCCGTCACACATGGGAAAAGGGAGCGCAGTATTTGAAAAAGATGGGAGGCATTATTATGATTGCTTCTATTATAATCTGGTTCTTGGGGTATTATCCGAATCATGATGCTTATGAAACAGTTGCCGAGCAGCAGGAAAATTCTTATATCGGCCAGTTGGGACGTGGTATAGAGCCAGTTATAAAACCACTGGGATTTGATTGGAAACTAGGTATTGGCTTGCTTTCCGGTGTGGGAGCGAAAGAATTGGTAGTAAGTACATTAGGTGTCTTATATGCAGATGATCCGGATGCTGATTCAGTAAGTTTGGCAGAACGAATTCCGATTACTCCATTGGTTGCTTTCTGTTATATGTTGTTTGTATTGATTTACTTCCCGTGTATTGCGGCGATAGCGGCTATAAAACAGGAATCGGGTAGTTGGAAATGGGCGCTTTTTGCTGCTTGTTACACAACGGGATTGGCTTGGCTTGTATCATTTGCTGTTTATCAGATTGGAGGATTGTTTGTATGAATAATTGGCAAGATTGGGTAGTCGGAGTACTGGTTGTACTCTGCATTGCCCGCGTCATATATGGAATATTTCGTTTTTTTCGTCGTACGCGAGAAAATCAGAATCCTTGTGATAGCTGCGTAAGTGGCTGTGAACTAAAGGATATGATGGACAAGAAACGCGGAGAGTGCGATGTAAAGAAAAAAAGTACAAAGAAAAATTGCTGCGGATAGTTGGTAGTTTCAAAATTTGTACTACCTTTGCAACCGCAAACGAGAAAAAATGGTTCCTTGGATGAGTGGCTTAGTCAGCGGTCTGCAAAACCGTGTACGGCGGTTCGAATCCGCCAGGAACCTCAAGTAACACTTTGAATTCCTTGAAAGTCAAGTACTTTCAAGGAATTTCTTTTTGGGGGGACCATTCTGGGGACCAATTAGGTAGTATATTATGGATATACCGTTACTGCATGCGCTAATCCTTTTTATTTTAGGTTTTTCCCTACTGACAATTATGGAATTCACTTATTTATTCTGATTTTCCTGCGTTACTTTTGTTCTAAATCAAAAGAAAAACGCCATGAAAAAGATTTTATTTATCCTGTTTGTTGCCCAGTTTATTTTGGCTCCTTATATAATAAAGGGCTATGGTGCAAATCTTGTTGAAGATAATTATGAGTATTCGGGAGTTGACCAAGGGAGAGAGACTGTTGAAAAGGATATTTTAGGTAATATCATCATCCGTGATGATAATGGTAATAGAAAGACTATTGAAAAGGATATCTTAGGGAATATCATCATTCGTGATGATAAAGGCAATAGAACGACTATTGAAAAGGATATTTTGGGGAACATCATTATCCGTGATGATAGAGGCAATAGAACGACTATCGAAGAGGATATTTTAGGAAATTTCATTGTTCGTGATGATAAAGGTAATAGAAAGACTATTGAAGAAGATATTCTAGGAAATACCATTATCCGGGACGATAAGGGTAATAGAAAAACTATAGAGAAAGATATTCTGGGAAATACTATTATTCGCGATGACAAAGGTAATAGAAAGACGATTACAAAAGATATCTTTGGGAATACTATTATCGAGGATGATAAGGGGAATAGAACAACTATTAAAAAAGATATTTTTGGAAACGAAATAATTGAATATGGTAACGGTCATGGGAAAATTATTAAAAAGGATATTTTTGGAAATACAGTCATTGAGGAGTATTAAAATGTACTTTTTAAAATGATAATATATGGGATGTCATTTGAGATAGGGGTTATTCACAATATCGTGGATAGCCCCTTATTGTATGTTATAACCTGGCAATAATATTTTCGCTATAAAATCATATTATAATCGTAAAAGTGTATATATTTGCATAGTGCGGAGATAAAATATTTATTTCTAAGTTATTCAAGGATAAAGAAATGGAACACAAACAATTACTAACTGTATTTAATTCACTTCCTGTTGGAATAGGTTTCTTCACAGCCGATGGCACTCTGGTAAGATGCAATGAAAGCTTCTGCCGAATTTTTGGCGCTGACTCGCAAACGCTTCTTGGTAATAAACTCAACATAAATGAAAATTCTGTGGTTCCTGACGTGGTGAAGGAAGCAGTTCGTCGTTGTGTTCCGGTACAGATGAGTTTTTTGTATGATTTCGATAAACAGAGAACCGATAAACGCTTTTTCTCTACGCGTACCCGGACCTGCTATTTGAAATGTAATGGTAATCCTCTTTATGATAATGATGGCAAGTTTGTTAATTACATTTTTATCTTTGAAGATATTACAGAAACGGTGAAAAGTGAAGAGGTACTCCGTCAAAGTCGCCGGAAAACGGAGCTTGCTATGAAGGCAGCCAACATCATGTTTTGGGAATTTGATGCAGTGGCCAAATTATTTTATAGTGATAATGAACCACTGAATGGATACGATCAGTCTAAGCCAGTTAGTATGGCACTATATCTGGAGACTTTGCATCCGGATGACCGTAGTCAGGTTACTGAAGTAATGGAAAGAATGAGCAATGGGGAAGATTTTTCTTTTTCTTTTGATAGCAGGGTTATGTTACCGGATAGCTCAACCTGGCAATTTTGTACGATAAGCGGTGCTCCTTATGAATTTGATTCTAATAAGAAGGTATTGAAATATGTTGGTACCCGAAAGAATAATACGGAGGTGCAGAAAAAGGAGCAGTTCTTCTATAATATATTAAATAATCTTCCGTTATCTGTTCATATCAAAGATGTAGAGAATGATTTCCGCTATGTTTTTTGCAATGAAGAGAGTAAGCTCATGTTTGGTACCAGCGAAGATAAAACTACTTATGATGTGCTGAGTGAAGAAGAAGTAGAGCGTATTCAGAAGACTGATTTAGAGGTATACAATACTGGGAACCCTTATTTCGGCATGGAACGTATTATACTGAAGGATGGACGCAGCTATGATACTATTGTTCGCAAAAGTATAATTGAAGATGATGGCAAACGCTTTCTGTTAAATACCCGCTGGGATCAGAGTTTACAAAATGAACTGAAGCGTCGTGCACAGCTGTTAACTGTCACTATGGAAGCGATGAATGCCTTCACCTGGTTTTTTGAGCCGGCTAAGAACAGGGTGAGTTTCGGTGAAGGTTTTGATAAAAATGGGAAGAAGGCATCAGAAATTAATTCGGTCGAGAAATATCTGACTCTCGTACATCCTGATGACCGACAAAAGTTTGCTGAAACTTTGCAAAAGGCGGTAGAACTAGGAAGCGGTGTATGGGATGTGGAATATCGCATTGACTTTAAAGGAGATGGCATGTATCAATGGTGGGAAACGCGTGGCCTTGTTGAAACCACAACTTTGAACGATGCTCCTTATAAGTATTTGTTCGGTATGACGCAAAATATCGATTCCTATAAGCAGACTGAATTGACCTTACTAAAGAATAAAGAAATACAGGACGCTTTGGTACGACAGAATGAACTGGTTCTTAACAATACGAATTCAGGGTTGGCCTACATCACGAAGGAATATATGGTTCAATGGGAAAATATTTCGTTATGTTCAAAAAGTCTTTCTTTTGAAGCCTACAAAAAAGGTGAACTTTGCTATAAAAGTACATATAATCGTACTTCTCCCTGTGAAAATTGTGTGATGCAACGTGCTTTTGTTTCATTACAGACGGAACAGATGAAGTTTTCGTTGGACAGTGCGCATACCGTTGAAGTGTTTGCCACTCCCGTAGTTCTTGAAGATGGATCTGTGGATGGTGTTGTAATTCGCGTGGATGATGTAACGGAGCGTGAAAAAATGATTAAGGAATTGCAGGAAGCCAAACATCAGGCAGAGCAGTCTGATAAATTGAAATCTGCGTTCCTGGCGAATATGAGTCATGAAATCCGTACTCCCTTGAATGCTATTGTAGGTTTTTCGGAGTTGATGGCTTATGCCGGAGAAGAAGAAAAGGCGGACTATATCCAGATTATTAATAGTAATAATGAGTTATTGCTAAAACTGATAAATGATATACTTGATTTATCCAAGCTGGAAGCCGGTTCGGTAGAACTGAAATACGAACCGTTCGACTTATCCGAACATTTTGAAAACATGTTTACTTCCATGAAGCAGCGCCTGAAGAATCCGGATATCGTGTTAACTGAAATCAATCCTTATCACTGTTGTCAGGTAACTCTGGACCGTAATCGCGTGGCACAAATTATAACGAATTATGTCACTAATGCTATCAAATATACTTCAAAAGGTTCTATTAAAATGGGATATGCATGTAAGGATGGAGGCGTCTATTTTTATGTGAAAGATACCGGTATTGGTATAGCTGATGATAAAAAAGGAAAAGTATTCCAGCGTTTTGAGAAACTTGATGAGTTTGCCCAAGGTACCGGACTTGGACTTTCTATTTGCAAGGCAATTGCAGAAGCTATGGGAGGTAAAGTCGGCTTTGAATCGGTACACAATGAAGGATCGCTGTTTTGGGCATTTTTACCTTGTGAAGTCGATACACTTTCTATGGTAGAAGAGAAGAAAGAAGAGAATATCTCCGGAGGAGAGTTTGGTGCGAATGACGAAGTGATGGAGAAGAGTGCCGGTCGGAAAACAATTCTCATAGCTGAAGATATACAAAGTAATTATCAGCTGGTGTCTACTATCCTGAAGGATCATTATGATTTACTGCATGCGGAGAATGGGCAAAAGGCAGTGGAAATAGCGCGTAGCCAACATGTCGATTTGTTGTTGATGGATATGAAAATGCCAGTACTGGATGGATTGAAGGCTACAGCTGAAATACGTAAGTTTAATGCTAGCTTACCTATCGTCGCACTTACCGCCCATGCTTTCGATTCTGACCGGATTGCTGCAATAAAGGTCGGCTGTAATGAATATCTGGTTAAGCCGCTTGAAAAAATGAAATTAATGGTGGCATTAAAGAAATATTTATAATCTTTGCATTGTGAATATCTGGAATTAGTTGAATATATCGATGAATCGCATTAAAGGTATACTTTATGCGGCGGTATCCTCCTCCACTTTTGGGCTGGCTCCGTTTTTTTCTATAACTCTGTTGTTAGCTGGTTTTTCGGCTTTCGAGGTGCTTTCTTATCGTTGGGGAGTGGCTGCTATTGTATTGACACTGTTTGGATGGTGTTCGGGATGTAATTTCCGGCTGGCAAAGAAAGATTTGTTAGTCGTTTTTTTTATTAAGTTTGTTGCGGGCAACCACCTCATTCAGTTTGCTCATTGCCTATCAGAATATAGCCACGGGGGTAGCATCGACTATTCATTTTATGTATCCGTTGGCTGTATCATTGGCAATGATGTTTTTCTTTCATGAAAAGAAATCTCTTTTGGTGATGCTTGCTGTTTTAATGTCTTTGTTTGGTGCTGCTTTACTGTCATCGGGAGAGTTGGAGGCGAAAAGTTGTGATACAATAGTAGGATTGGTGGCGGCTTGTATTTCTGTCTTTTCTTACGGAGGATACATCATTGGGGTTCGAACAACACGAGCCGCTCAAATCAATTCCACTGTACTGACATGTTATGTTATGGGGATGGGAGCTGTTCTCTATCTGATAGGAGCTATGGCAACTTTCGGGCTTCATCTGGTGACAGACGGTTATATATGGCTGATTATTTTAGGACTTGCATTGCCGGCTACGGCTATTTCCAATATAACTTTGGTACGGGCAATTAAGTATGCGGGACCTACACTGACTTCTATTTTAGGTGCGATGGAACCACTGACAGCCGTTGTGATCGGTGTCTTTGTTTTTAAAGAACTGTTTACCCTGAATAGTGTTATTGGAATTCTTTTGATTTTGTTGGCTGTGGGTATGGTAGTATTTCGTAAGCAAAAATCTTAAAGAAGATATTAATAAAAAATGCTGCTTATCTGATGTGATAAACAGCATTCATTCTGGAGAGCCTCTTGTCGGATTCGAACCAACGACCCCGAGATTACAAATCACGTGCTCTGGCCAACTGAGCTAAAGAGGCGTTTTTCTTTTGCGGGTGCAAAGGTATGAATTTCTTTTAAAAATGCAAATACATCGCATACTTTTTTTATATTTGCAAAGTTACCAATGATTAGATGAAAATGAAAATTATGAATGTATGTAGTGTGGCGCTTTTAGCCATAGGTATATGGGCTTGTTCCGGACAGAAGAAAGGAACGGCGAATGTTGAAGTTGCAACAGATAGTGTAGAAGTAACTGCGGATGCAAAATCAGTTCAGGCAGATAGTACAGGATATATTGTTCGGGTAGGAGAGATGGCTCCGGATTTCACAATTACCTTGACAGATGGGAAGCAAGTGAGTTTATCTTCCCTTCGTGGTAAAGTTGTCATGTTGCAGTTCACTGCAAGCTGGTGTGGAGTTTGCCGTAAAGAAATGCCGTTTATCGAGAAGGATATTTGGTTGAAGCATAAAAATAATGCAGACTTTGCTCTGATTGGCATTGACCGTGACGAACCGCTTGACAAAGTACTGGCTTTTGCAAAATCTACCGGAGTCACTTATCCGTTAGGACTGGATCCGGGAGCTGATATCTTTGCGAAATATGCATTACGTGAATCCGGAATAACGAGAAACGTGTTGATTGATAAGGAAGGAAAAATTGTAAAGCTGACTCGTTTATATAATGAGGAAGAGTTTGCTTCTCTTGTGCAGGCAATTAATGAAATGCTGAAATAAAAGAGAACCTTCATCAGATATTTCCAACGGAACATATATGAGTATATAAAAATAGTAACGCTATCCTGATGTGATGGCGTTACTATTTTGGTTATATAGTGACGCTATCCGGAGTACATACCGTCACTATATGATGATGCATTTTCAAGCAATGCTAAGTTTGACCAGGTAATCGTAATGCTTTCCTTCTTTTATCAATTCTGCCTTAAAACCACATTCGGAAGCATATAAGCTAAGAGTCTGGAAATCTACATATAACCAGTCGAATGTGTCTCCTTTTACATCTTTATATTGCATTTGGAAGTCGATCTCTCCGTAGTAATCTCCGGCCAGATCGATGACTATGCTACCGTCTTCCTCTTCAAAAAGATAACGCAAATCACTGGAATCCATAAATATGCATCCACCGGGGTGGAGAATACGTTTCATCCGTTGGAAAAATTCGGGCATATTATTCAGCCGTCCGATGATTCCGGAACCATTCATGAGCATTAGGATTGTATCGAATGTTTCGGAAAATGTTTCATCAAAAAGGTTGATGAGGCGGGGATCGTTCACTCCGCGTTGTTTCATTACTTCGACAGATAAGGGAGAAATATCAATGGCGCATACGTCTTTTCCCATTTCCTGAAGTGCCAGCGCATGGCAACCACTTCCGGCACCTACATCCAAAATCCGTCCAGTAGCCATTTGCAGGGCGGTGCGCTCTAGTACAGGCATAGACTGTATACGAC
>ERZ779919.455-NODE-455-length-19889-cov-3.7533_pt1 | contig 19889 bp, 19 predicted proteins | sample MGYA00511349_ERZ779919 | MGnify/ENA primary metagenome ERZ779919 (study PRJEB29588, sample SAMEA2147384) | human gut metagenome | biome: human gut; feature: human-associated habitat; material: faeces | place: Denmark | collected 2008/2010 ...
GATGGACTCAACCGTGAGGTTCGAATCGGAAAGAACGATTTGCTCTGCTTTTTCCGTCTCCTTAGAATCATCTTTTTTGTCAGAGTCATCTTTTTCTTTTGTGTCTTCTTCCTTCTTGTCTTCTACACCTACTTTGGCTGAATATCCCTGAATCTTACTAACATCCAGGGTATCCTTTCCAGGTTTAACAATTTCATATGCATCTGCCTCTGTGGCAGACTTTTCTTTCGAATCATTCTTTGTAAGCTTGAGGGCCAGTAATATTCCAATAATCACAATTATAATAACACCTACCAGCAAAACAACTTTCTTTGTTTTTTTCTTATTTTCTGAATTCTGTAATTTCACCATTGTATTCTCCTAACTCTATATTGTGAAATTTGTATATATGCAGTCCTAGTATAACGTATCTTCGCTTAATTTACAAACTTTTATCTAATTATCACAGAAAATTTCCTTTTTGAGTACCTCTACTGCATCCTGATCCGGCCGACATTCCAAATGATAAACAGGTATTCTTTTTACAAATTGGTTCAATAACTCTGTCATTTTCATTACAAATTCTGTATCCCATGCATTTATCGTTGTTTCTCTATATATCTTTGTAAATGCCTTCAATACACCGAGTCTACAAACCTTATTATGCGGTGCTTGTGATAATACCACAACCGCTTTTACCGGTGCAGACATCGTTGTCATTATTTGTGAAGAACCTGCAAATGGCGATCCATAAACCTGAAATGTACCATCCTCTTGCTTACGAATCATTCCACGATCTCCATTTATAATCTCTGCATTTTCATATTTTTCCCACAAGTCCGCTTGTGTTGATTTTCCTGTACCCGATGGAGCAGAAAATAAGATTCCATGCCCATTCACACGAATCACTGACGCATGTAATTGAAAGCAATCATAATCAAGCATTACCCTTTCCAACGCCAGATACGTTCCAAAATGCAATTTATTTTTGAACATTTCCATCTGTGGTGCAGTTAACAAAAACTCATATTCATCTGGCTGATTGATATCATGCTTTAATGTCATTGGATAATTTGCCTCGTCATTCCACCACGGAAATTGCCGATATTCAACGGAACCAATGCGATATACGGTCATGCGTTCATTTTGATAAACCGGTTCATTTTCCAAAAAAATTGATTGTTCTATTTTTTTTACCTGATAATGTACATTACATGCATTTTTTTCTTTATTTGTATTTTGGAATATTTTAAAGTAATCCACAATTTCAAATTCATCTTTACATTCTATGCAAAAATTTATATTTGCGATTTGAATAGTTATTTCATTCATATTTTTCCTTTATAGCGATAAAGACCGCAATACTGTATGCGGTCTTATCGATTCTATTTAATTCTTACCTTACAGTTAATGTTGGAGTTCCAATTCTAACCGTTGGATTGCACAAGAAAAGAACTGTCTAATGACAGTTCTTTTCTTGTATATAGTTCTTATGACGCAAATATTGCATTTGTCGCTGTAAAATAGCACACACCATCGGTGGCATCTGTACCTTTGTATTCATTAGAACATGTGGATGTAGATTGGAAATATTGATATTCATGAATAATACCTTTAATCTGTGCTGCCAGTTTATCATCAATTCCACCAGTCGTCAGTTTATCTTCAGTTACACATGTATCATTTGCATAATTCATTTTAACTGAACAACTTCCAGCTATAAATTCCTGTAACACAAAGTTTTCTACTGCAATGCAGGGTTTGCTATATTTCTTTTTCATGACAATCGTTCTCCTTTACCTTACAGTTAATGTTGGAGTTCCAATTCTAACTGTTGCTTTGTTTTCAGCTGTGATTCCTTCTACTGTGTACTTATATTTTCCTCGTTTCAGGTTCGGTTTGAATTTTACTCTCCATGTACGCAGCTTGTTTCCATTTAAAACCTTATCAGTATAACTGATATTCAATGTAGAATTATCCATTACCTGACCATTGGAATCCGTAATCTTTAATTTCTCCACTCCTACTGTTGATGTTACAGCAAGCGTTGCATCTCTTCCTGAACGTACTACAGTCGCAAATGCTGCTTCACTTACTACTTCATCTTTCGTTGAAAATGCGGATATCATGCTGGCTGCCATCATTCTCATTGCCGTAGTATCTGCAGCTGGTACACCAAAATCAATTGGATCGCAGGTACTCTTAATATTTGTAAGAGATACCATTCCACCATCTGTGTTTGCTATTACTACCTGATAATATTTTCCATCTTTGGTTTTCATTTCGTCTGTAACATTGATCTTATAGTACATATCTGTTGCAGAGTTTACTGTAATTGTAGAATCTTTTGCTTCTGTTCCATCCGGAAGAATTGTTTTCAGTGTTACTGCCTTATTGGATGTTGCCTTTGCCCCAATCTGGAATGTTGCATATGGTTTTGTCGAGTCATAGATGTCAGCCGGGATTAAGAATCCAACTGCATTTCCTGGTTCCAGATATAATTCATTATTTGGTCCCCACTTCCAGTATCTTTCAAAATCATCTGTTGTTTCTGTTGCTCCTTCCGGAACAATTCCGTTTAATGTTTCAACGACTGTATTTCCTCCTGCAGACAGAACTACGTTTCCTCCTGGCGTGTACTGCATCAGCATTGCATGATTAGCAGTTTTTCCGTCTACTGTATTTCCGATGATCATTGGTCGTATTTCATATATGTGTGCGTCAACTTCTGATTCGAGATAATTATCTGAATCATATGTAGTACCTTCCTCATCTGTGTATTCCTGATCATCTAATGGTTCATAGATACGAACTCCATCAAGATAGAACACGATTCCGTCTGGATTATAAGATTTAACTTCTACCACAACTGTGTAAGTTCCATAGTCAAAATCTGTTTCATGAATAACTGGTACCTGATATAAATCTCCGTCATCGTAATATGTAATCAGAGGAATATTTCTTATAGGTTCTCCACTTGCTTTTTCTCCCTTATATACCTTTACCCCGATGGTTCCTGTTTTGGTATTTGTTCTGCTTATAATATCAAATCCAGTTCCCTTAAAGGTAAATGTTGCTTTTGCGCTCTTTTCCATCTTTGTAGATGAACCGTTGCTGTATTTGTCGCCATTTGCATATGCATTATCATGACCATACTGTTCGCTCTGGTCATTGCTCTGCTCAAGCTTCACGTCCGTTCCATCTTTAGATGTATTATTTTCTGAGTAAATAATCTTTACTGCACTGTTACTACTATTTGCTTTTTCGTTGAAGTTATCTTCATAGTAAACAACGTTTGCCGGCATTGTCTTAATTGTACCATGGACTGTTGTGCCAGTTTCTGGGTTAGCACTATTAAATTCTGTATCCACCTTAGTAATATTTGCTGTATAAGTGTACTTCTCAACCTTATCCATGAACGCAATTGGCTTGAATGTTACTTCACCTTCTGCTGAACCATCGCGGTTGATTGCATTCTGATTACCCGTTATCTCTGTCTGCCTATCATCAATATCACTTGCTTCCGAAGTAATCTGATCCAGTTTTGCAGTGGTATCATCAACTGTATCTTTGGCTTTATCATTATAAAATGTACCGTCCTGGAATAAGCCATCCCCAGTAGTTGCATCTGCAATGTTTGACTCTAAACCGTAATCGAATACATAAACCTTATCAGTTGCCTTATATGTATATACAGTAATTGTACCTGTAAAATTACCATTATTAGTAGTGGTTCCCGTGTAATTTACAACATACTTTTCATTTGGAGATTCTGGAGTAAATTCACCCTTTCCTCCTTTTACATTAGTATTGATAACTGTATCACCTGTAGTTTGAGCAGTCAGTTCTGTAATAGTTACACCATCAGGTGCATAAGTAACTGTCTTTCCAGCTTCTGCATAGATTACATAATCTTTTACAGTTGTTTTTGTCTTATTTGTTACAACTGCTGCAGATGTAACATCGGCTTCAATTTTACCAGTTACATCAGATGTAGTTTCCTGTACCCATGTATCGCCTGCTTGTGGGCTATCTTCAACAACCTTATAAGTAGCACCTGCTGGAATACCTGCAAATGTAACTGTGTCACCAACTTTTAATGTGAAGTGTCCATTCTCATCTGTTGTTCCATTTTGAGTACCAGTATATTCCAGTTTATATGAATCATAGTAATCGTGGCCTGTCAAATCTACCAATACTGTAAATCCAAAGGTTTCATTTTCTGGTGCATATCCTTCATATTTCTTTGCTACTGATAAGCTACCAACCTTTGGTGTATTAACAAAGTTAACATATCTGTTCACAACATCCATCTCAGACGAAGTATCATCACCCATATTAAAAGTAGCAACCGCACCTTTTCCTCCTCCTATTGCTACTCTTGATGTAATACTGTCATAAACTCCCCATCTCGTCTTGGATGTGTCATACTGTAATTTTGTACCTTGTGGAATAGATTCTGTAATCTGGAATCCTGTTCCTGCGTAGAATGCACTACTGTTATTTTTATCTTTAGTATTAATAAAGTCACTTGCAAAATATGATGAGCTAAATGTAGCCGTACTATCTTTAGCCTCTTGTCCTGGAAATGTACGGTCATCGTAATCGTACAATGTATATCCCAAATTCTCTACATCACTATAATTTGCTTCATCTGTCTTCAGATTCTTTTTCTGAATCTTGAAATCAAAGTTATCAAGACCCTGTACTGCATTCTTTAATCCTGCATTTACGTCTGTTGTGTCAAGTGTCTTACTAAGAGTGAGACCTGATGGCAACGGGACGAAACTGTATGAAATGGACATATTGGAGTTCCACATACCACGTTCCATATAGTACATCTTTAATTCGTGTACCGTTCCAGACTTTTTCATATATTTATCTAACGTAACGGGCTTGCTACCTGATTTCTTTACCATAATATTTTCGAATTTTACTGTGGTATTTCCATTAGGTTCAGCTGGTGTTCTTCCGCCAACTGTAAGGCTATTACCCAGCTTTGCATTAGATGTACCTGTTCTAATGGTAGCCTCCTGTTTTGCAAAGTTAATTTTTCCTTCAGCTTTATTATGAGCACCACCCATATCCAATACCAATGCACCATCAATGTATACCCATACATCATCGTCACCGGTAAAGTTGAATTCCATTTCTGAACCATCCACATTTTTACCAGTTTCTGTTACAGTAAATGGAATCGTAAACTGTGTACCAAATCCATAGTTCAAATTATCCTTTGCTGATTGATCAGGATCAGTACTATTGAATGGAAAATATCCTATACTATTGTCTTTACTTGCATCATGAATCTTTAAATCATCTTTTCTTACAATTTTCTTATTATCGTAATCATAATAAACAGTATTTTTTGCTGAATCAAACGAATATGTAGATACTCCCTTATCATTTGTTGTCTTTGTAAATGGGAACTGTAAATTGTTATAAAATCGCATATATTTGCTCTGATTAGGATAAGCATCTTCATTAAAGAAAGGTACCTTTACCGGGTCACCATTTTTGTTCGTGTAAGAAGTAATCAGATTTCCATCATCTAAATTCTTTCCTACTATACCCTGCGCTACGTCCTTACTAGCTGTCTCTTTATTTGGACCAAATGCAACATTTGCGCCTTTCCAGTACCAGCTAAGATTACCATTTCCACCTGCCTGAGATGTATGTAATAAATCACCAAAGTAAAGAGGCACTGGTGCATTAACATTATCCGTGCTATCAACTCCATTCAACGCGTAACCCGGTAAATTTGAAAGCCATTGGTTCAATTTCGCATACGGAGCGTTTTTCTCTCCAGTCATATTACCCTCATTGTAAAGTGTATTTTTTGGCTGTTCCACACGTCCATTATTGAAATAATCAACTAATGTAGCATTTACATTAAAATAGGATGTAGTCTCACTTCCTGTGTTTGAATATGTAGTCCACATTCCTGTTGGAGTTACTCCTGTGTGTAATGCAAACGTATATAAGTTTTTTCCACTTTCTAAGCCCGGCCATGTACCCGCTTCATTCCATACCTGATTGGTGTCATTGGGATTTAAGCGAAGAAAATCAATATTGGTCGCAGCTGCAGTTGTCGTTCCATACCATGTAAGACCATCATCCATCTTTGTCATAACAACAATTTCCGATTGCTTATTGTTCGCACTAGTCTTAAATGCCATAACTGCATTATCTTTAATCCAAGTTGTTGCAGCATTAGGGCGTAAATAAATAGTTGTTCCCGCTGGAATCGTATCTCCTGCTGCCGCTTTTACGGGCTGTACTTGCTGCACAGGTATCACGCTAACTACCATCAAGATGGTAAGGATGATTCCGAGCAACCGTTTCTTAAATTTTTTTCTCATACTTTCCTCTCCCTTCCCTTTAAATTGAGTATGATTAATATGTTATTTCTACTGCTACGTGAAAACATAGTTTTAGCAATAGATTTATTCTAAAATATTCTAAAGTTTTTTTGATGAAAATACAATAGGTAAATCATCCCAAAAATGTTATATTTTGTATAATTTGTAGATTTTTTTATATATAATCTAAAAAATTTGATATAATTTGGTAATTTCCCTACTATACATATGAAGCCATCTTAAAAAATAAACATTGAGACTCGTTTTCTCATACACCTCTATTTCAATATCCCAGCCTCTTTAATGCGGTCCAAAAACTCCTGCACATCCGCCTTCACAGTCTCCTCATCGGCATCGTACTCATCCAAAATGCCCTTCACAATATTTTCAAATGTCGTCTCCTCCTGCAGCATCTTCCAGATAGAAACTCCCACCTCATTGACCGTTATCATTCCGTTAAAATCAAGCACCGTTTTACCGGTTGGGATAATCACATAATCTCCTGCAATTTCTCTTAATACAAATCCATCGTCTACTCTCATTTTTTCTCCTCATTCTTTCTAGGATATTTCGTCTTTCTTCCTATATAATATAGCATGTCTGCTTCGCATCATCAAGTTTGAGTTGATTTTTCAATCTCCACCACAGCCACCTCCGGCAGATTATTCACCCTCGGCAACGGCTCGTTGGCGCTTCCAAGCCCACTCGACACGAACAGATGCAGCCTCTCCTTCTCATACATGCCATGCACATACTTTGGAAAATATCCCTGGTCTCCGCCAAACACTCCCCCCGCAAATGGCACGACTACCTGTCCACCGTGGTCATGTCCGCTCACAACCAGATCCACATCCCACACCGACGCCGCATCTCCAAATATAAATGAATCCGGTCTGTGCGCCATCATGATCTTCAAACGGTCCGTATCCTGAAAATCCATCAGAAAATTCTTCACATCCTCCGGTGCCGCAGCCGCCGAATCCTTTCCATCCGCTCCAAATGCATAGGAAAACATCCCCCCAATCCGCAGCTTCGTCCCGCGAATATCCATATCTACATACTCCTTATCCAGAAAATGTGCTCCCGCCTTCTCAATCTCTGCCGGAAAATTCCAGTCCGTCTTCGCCATATAAGACTCCTCATGATTGCCAAGTGAATAGCACACCGGCGCCAGCTTACTAAGTTGCTCCACCAGCTTCACCGCAACCGTCGACTCCGTCGAATCCTGATTCACAAAATCCCCCACCATCAAAATAATATCCGGCTCCTGCTCCCGAATCTTCTCCACCAGCTTCACATTATCCTTTCCAAACTCGTGCTCATGCAGATCCGAAATCACTACCGCCCGCACCGGGTCCACAGCCTTGTCCGTCTCATACGAAAATGTCCTGACCGTCAAAACATTGTATGACAAAAAGATGCTCGCAACCGTGATAAGTGCAACGAGGAGAATGAGTGAAATTGTTATTTTTAAAAACTTGTGTTGTTTCATGGTGATCACCTTCTTGCGTGAAACTTTATTTCAATATTTTACCACAATCAAGGCAGTTGTGCATCTGTTATAACCAATTTACTTTTACATAATCCCCCTATTTTGTAAGCGATGAAGCCCTGTCCTACTGCCAATGCCTGCAATTATCTCAATAAAAGAGGAAGCAACCTCCGAGTTCTCGCCCAAAGATTGCTTCCTCTAATTTACATTTCACTACAATATTAGCTCACAAGCCATTTTTTTACAGTTTCCTCATCAAAATCCACACATTCAGCTATATCTTCTATTGAGTGACCTTTTTTCTGAAGTTTTAAAGCAGTTACTTTTGCCTGACGAATTCTGCCTTCTTCTCGACCTTCTTCTCGACCTTCTTTTCGGCCTTCTTCTCTGCCTAACTCTCTGCCTTCATTTTTCTGTTCTTCCCACGCCTTACACATATCAATCACCTCTTCTTTCTCATCTATGTCTATATCCGTTCATGCAAAAATCTATCGCTTGGATAATTATCATATTCAATTTCAATTTTTACATCAAATCCACCACTACTATTTCCGGTATATTGTTAAATCGCGGAATCACTTCTGTTGTTCCCAATCCACGCGACAGCACCAGATTCTTTGTCCCATCATCCGAGGTATAAACGCCCTCCAGCTTTCCGGGAAACCATCCAAAGTCCGGTGCGTACATCCCACCGATAAACGGAAGTATCACCTCTCCGCCGTGGACATGACCAGAGAATACACAGTCAATGTCCCATTCGTTGATTCCATCGTTAATCAGCCAGCATACCGGCATATGTGTCAAAAGTACCGTATAACGATCCGTATCCTGAAATTCGGAGAGAAAAGCACACTCCTCCGGATCGGCTTCGTTGGTTTCCAAATACCTCGCAGGCAGGCAATATCCATAGATACCGCCGATGCGGAGCTGCTGGCCATTTACCTCAATATCTACATACTCTCTCTCAAGAACCGTTGCTCCCGCCTGCTCATAGAGAGCCTTGATGTCCGTGTTATAGCTTTGCTGATATTCGACCTCGTGGTTGCCAAGGGATACATAGACCGGAGCGATCTGGCAAAGCGCTGAGATTGAGTCGGTTGCAATGTAAGTATTTTCTTCGCCGGAGTTTAGCTGATCACCGGTAATCAAAATCAAATCCGGGTTCTGCTCCTGCACCAACGCAATCAAATCCGCATTATTATCGCCAAAGGTGCTGTTGTGGAGATCGGTAAGCTGCACTATGCGAATATCTGATACAATCCGGCTGGAGCAAATCTCATATTCCGACAAGCCTAAGCTATACTTTGACCGAAACAGACTGATTCCAGGCACTCCCAGCAAAATAAGCCCTATAAACAATATGTTTTTCCATTTCCACCTCTGCATCATTCAGCATTCCTCACCTTTATTAGAAAACAACTGCGTCCTGCTCCACTTTTTCCAGCATGATTTCCTGCCCCATGATTGCAGCTGCATCATCCATGAAATCCCTATCAGATACGGACTCCACCAATTCGCTTGTGGCAGCCGGGTAATAAAGAGCCGTTGTGCTCTCATATGCTTTCTCCTTAAAAAACAGACCATATATCATCGAAACAACAACCGTCAGTAATACTGTGACAATATAAATCTTCCAATGACCGCGCACAAACCTTATGTAGATCATAACATCCTGTTTCTCATTGCTATTTATGGTATTTTCCCCTGCATCCAAAGTCCGCTGTTATCGCTTCTTATTATAAATCTGTGAGGCACATTGTCAAGTATTATGATACAGCATCACGCATCACCTTTCATCGTGAGTGCCAATACTCTAATTCCATGCAAACGATCTGTTCTTACCTTTTCTATCGCAAATAATCTCATGCAGCTTCAGTATTACCACAGAAACTGCTACACAAACTGCAATCATTCCCCCAAACATCAGCACTGGATACTGCAATCTCTGTATTGCTCCAATAAATATATATAAGTAGAAAAACATATGTGTCAACCAAATATTAGTTGAGTGTTTTCCTAGAAATAACCATATTTTTTCTGCTATTTTCCCTTTTTCCCACAGATTAAATAAAACAAAAACGGCTAATCCATAAAATGGCATGATAAGTGCATTTTGCAAACAATAAGTTATAATACTTATCGTCAACATCACAAGTAGGACCACTGGATTTTTCCCTTTTTGTATAAAGGAACTTTCTTTTACTTTTGTAAATAGCTGCATCTTTGCACAAAGCATACCAAAAATATAACAAGTAAGGACTGATCCTGTCAGATTATTGTATTGCATGATCATCCAGTCTGATATTTGATTTTCGCTTGATAATCCATATCCAAAATGATTTAATACATATTTTATCAGATAAAATCCCGAAACAAAAAGAAACATTCCAATACTATTCACTTTTTTTGTTATCTTATACAATATAGGTGATAGCATAACAAGAATCAAATAGGTATCCACGTACCACCATGCCCCATTATATGATGTACTAATAAAGAACATGTTTCCAAAAAATTCTTTCCAGGAACCTGGTACCCTCTGATCCGTTCCCACAACAACTCCTATAACTGCAAACAGAATACAAACAATCCAGAAGTTTATTAAAAATTTTATTATCCTATTGCAAATTCGTTTCTTGCTTAATCCACCACTCTCCCCTAATTTATAATGTGCATATCCACTACAAATAGAATAAAGCGGAATACAAATTTCTGACAACCAACCCAATATGTACACTGCTGGCGTTGTGGAGTTCAGCCAAAGCAATGGGGTTCCATACACATCGGTTCCTAATCTGCAAAACAAATGCAGTGAAACCATCGTGAGAATTGCGAGTCCCTGCGTCATTTTAATATCTTTTCTTGTCAGTTCCATATTGCCTTCTTTCTCTTTCAACGTACGTTCCAATTGTTTTTACTTTCTTAATATTATATAGCGATATTATTACACTAACCATCTTCTCAATTTCCAATATCACTTTCTTTTATTTCTAATCACATGAACTATATTTTTCACATATAAATATGCTATCTTTCTTGCTTCCACTTCTACAAGACTGTTAATCGTAAAAAAGAGAATAATAGTACTTAGACTTACCCAAATAGCATTCTTCACCAAATCTGCATATGAGTTCAAATTCATAGGTAGATTTACAAACACACCAACTACAATGCCAAAAATAACTAAATTAATAAGCCACCTGCGATATGTTGGCCATGCACTTCTTTTAAGAAGTTTACAATTTGCAAATATAATTATATCATTCGCTCTGTAAAGTAAAGCTGCAATTGTACCAAATAACACACCATAAATACCAAATTTAAAAACACATACAAATGATACAACCAGGTTTATAATTGTTTCAAGCCATGCCCTCCATTGTGTCTCTTTAAAAGCACCTGTAAAACCAATGATATTATTAGAGGTTATTCGACCATAACTCAATAAACGATAAAATGCAAATAATATTGGCAATTTCCAATCAATATAATTTATGTCTGCTCCTGCCGTATACAGTTTCATGAATGGCAATGCAAAAATCGTTGCAATTGCAAACAAAGAAAATACTAATGCCAAATAATATGTTTCAAATGCTTCCTGTAATTTTAAAAACCTCTGTTTATCCGAATTAAAAATTTGTCCTAATGCAGCTTGAACACTATTGGATGTAATAGTTACCACATTATCAACCATGCCATATATTACAGCATACATCGAATAAATACTAACTGTTTTTAATCCACATACAAAAGTCAAAATCAAGACATCTGTATGACTAAAAACCAAAGCTGATATTTGATGGACAAATACTGCTGACTTTTGTGAAATCGCTTGAAAATTTGGTTTTACTTTCAAATTCAGCCAAGCATAATTCTTTTTTATATAGCAACTTATAAAAAACATTTTAATGAGATTAAATATGAGATATGTTGTCTGAACCGCAATGATACTACGTCCCTGTAATAATAAAAATATCCTACTTGCATCAGTCAATACACTTGTTACTGTTCCTAAATTCGTTGTAACATAATTTCGGTTATCAACACGTAGAAGCATATTATATTTACCCTGTACAAGGTAACTAATCACACTACCTGACCCCTGAAGCACGATAACCCAAAAACATACCCAATATGGCACACTCGTATTTAACAACAATGGATAACCCAATCCTAATACCACAATGCTAATTGCATAAATAATACCTATTTTTTTATAATAAAAGTCTGTAGCTGCCAGAATTTCATTAACAGATTTATGATCTTGTCTAGCAATAGGCCCATATAATGCAACTACAGATGCATCCCCTACACCAATTTCTAAGAGTGCCAGATAAACATATATCTGGCGAATTGACGCTAATAATCCATTTATTTCAGACCCATAATTAACAATAAAGAGTCTTGGTATTACAATTGCAACTATTGATGTTATTAGATTTCCAATTATCCCCCAAACTAAATTATTAATGCTATTTCGTTGTCTCGACATTTCTTCTTCCTTTCTGTATCTCCAAGACTCCATGCGTTGATTTTATTGGCACTTTCATCCTGTGAAATAACGATATGCCTTATACATTTAATCTTACTTCCAATTGACAGATAACCTTTCTCTATCCCAATTTATATCTCGTTTTACAACTTTGGCCGGAACACCTGCAAGTATAGTATTCGACTTCGTATACTTTTTGTACAAATAGCTCCGCCTTCCACAACAGTATAATCCGGTATCTCTGTACCCTTTAATAACATGCATCGTAGTCCCAACCAGCAATTCAACTCTATTCTCATTACCATGTATCACAAACTTATTATTTGTATGGAGCAATCTATTCCACAAAATACATGATTTTTTCCATTTAATATTACCTGATTATGTCGGATTTTTATTCCACTCATATTAACAGCATTTGTTTTTCTCGGAAAACGATTATACTTTTTTATGTAAATCCTCATAATCAATGGTACTTTTTTTATTAACCAATATATTTTTTCTTTCATTTATACACCTTATTCCTTACAAATCAAATCCACCTTTTTTAACTTTTACCTCTTTACATAAAGTATCCCACTCTGCTTCTGTTTTATCGCAGAAAAGAACATTTGAAACTGGACATTCCTTCATTCTATTTCTATTCTTATCCATGTAATCATCATATGTGCCAATAATTTTTGCATTTGGTCCTACCACTACCACATTATCTGGAATATCCTTAGAAACAACCGTTCCAGCACCTACGATTACTTTATTTCCAATTCGTACATTTGGTAAAATAATGCTGCCATACCCAATAAACACATTATCTCCTATATCAACACATCCAATTTTACTATATCCCAATTCTTTCTTTGTGCTTGCATCATGCGCAAGTACAACAGAATTTGTAATTGTAACATTATTTCCAATGGTTATAAGATGTCCAAAGCAATAATCTATCTCTGCGTTGATCAGATCAACATTGTCTCCAATCTTAACACCTCGTGCTCTGCATTGTTCCACTTTTGTCATCACAGGAACTTTTTTTATTCCCAAACCATATACAATTTTTCTGCCAACTTTCTTTATTAAGCTCATGCTCTCCTCCATCTTACATTCTCTTTCAATACACAAAGTTTTTTCTCATTTCCTACCATAACACCTTGTTCTACATTCTTTGTTACAACAGTATTTGCTGCTATCATGCTTCCGTTTCCAACTATTACCCCTTTTAATATGATTGCATTGGCACCTATCCATACATGATCTCCAATGCTAACAGTTTCAGAATATTCTGCTTGATTTTCATCGTATTCAATCACATGGAAATCACTGTCAAAAACAACTGCATTTCTGGCAATCATAACATCTTCTCCCAGAATAATCTTCTTTGCACTAACTAAAGTACTGAAACTATTCATGGTAAAATACTTAGATTCTAATTCAGCATTTTTTAGAATTTCAATTGTTGATCCATAAGATATTTCGCATCCCTTTTTTGCATCCCACACCGCATTTTCTCTTAGTCTGACATATGTTTCAGTTTTTGATTTTTTTAATTTATTTACGCCAATGCAAATATTCTCATCCTCAATACGTATTTGGGATCCTTTTTCCAGATCAATTACTGCATTTTTATACGGAATGATTCTTCCTTTCCCATTTCGTTCAATACGAGAACAAAAATGATTTAGATATATATACGAAAATAACCGTATTTTTTTTAGATTCTGAATCTTTCTTTTTATTTTTTCCATCTCTTCTCCTGTTTCGTAAACTCATTTGGAAAATATCTTTTCAAATTTTCCCACTGCTCATCATTTTTACCATCCTGTGCATTTATAAACCATAGACTATCTTGACTTGTCCCATATATTGTAATTGGAAATGCTCTCCACTTATTCAGTGATGTAATCCGTGTTTCATTTTTATATGCCATAAAAGTAATCCATAAATCATCCGCAAACGGGCATAAATCCAAAAGAAGTTCTTTGTCAAAAACCCTTTGATCAAGTGAATCTGGCACAAATAAAGACCCACTTCCTGTAAAAATCTGAACTTTGTTTGAATGTTCTATTTTCTCATTTAAAAATGGATTTCTCCAAATGGATGGCTTCGAATCAAAGGAAGGATCGATTATCTGCGTTGTAATACTACAAATATCATTCGGATATTTTTTATGTAGTTTCCATAATTTCTTTATAGTATCTTTTGGATAAAACATATCATCATCAACCAAAATTACAATATCTCTTGGATATTCCTGCATTGTATAATAATATTTTTTATGACTACGCAAATCATCGCAAAACCGAATCGTCAATCCCCTTTTTTGTTGTTCCAGAAGTGCTTTCGGCAGACTGTCTATCCCGTTAAACTGTTCATCTGCAAGCCAAAGAATAATTTCATCCGGCTTCATAGACTGTCTTAACAAGGTTTCTACTGTTATCCATAAGGTGTCTATTCTCTTTGGAAAAGATGTCAAAGATACAATAATCTTTTGCTCTCTCTTTTTCACTGTGATTCCTATTTTATCAGATGGATGCTTGATATACATCTTTTTCACAAACAAGTTGTAATATGCCTCAATATATCCAATTATTTTTTTACTTAATTTACAAAAAAAATCGGTTTTCGTAGCATGTTTTTTTTCTAATCTTCTTAATGCAAAATATACTTTATATAAAAACGTATACATTTCTTATCTTCCTTTTAGTTTATCTATAAATTTTCTTACAATCAGATTTGTTGTTCTAAAATAAAGTAATCTTTCCTTAACCGAGATGCAATGCAATTTCTTCATTCCCCAATACTCTTTTCTAATCAACTCTCCATCCCCTGTATCAACTGCATTTCCAAACTTTCTTGCTGCATAAAAACATTTTATTTTTCCCTCGTACTTCTCGTATATATCATTTCCCATCTTTTTTAACGTTTCAAGTAAAATAGTTTCATAATATTCAAGCTGTTGTATTACCTTTTTTGAATCTGTAATACTATGTGAATGACTTTCTTCTCTGATGTAATACAAATATAATATATCATCCATATATCCGCATTTGTAACTGTACGCCATCGGCAACAGTACCTGTGCATTTTGTCCACCTTTTCCAGTATAAATCTCTCTGTCTGGCAATACTTCAAGCAGCTCTTCACTTCTTACCATATAAGCACCGGGAGCAAAATATATATTTCTTAGAAACAAAATGTCTTCAAATAAATAATCTTCTCCTTCTGGTTTCATTCGTTCATAATATCCACATTTCATTTCTGGATTATTTTCATTTACCACTTTTGTTTTACATATACAGAATCCATAGTCTGGATGTTGCTCCAAATAATCTACTTTCTTCTCTACCGCATCCGAAACCATTTCATCATCCGAATCTGGCCATGTGAGGTACTCCCCTGTAAATAACTTCAATCCACGATTCAATGCTGCTGCCTGCCCTGCATTTTCCTGTTTTTCGTATATATATGTTATTCCTCGTTTTTCCAACCTTTCCCGATACGAAAGTGCTATTTCTTCTGTCCGGTCCGTAGAACCATCATTGATAAATATCAGTTCCAGATTCGGATACGTCTGATTCAGTATAGATTCAAAATATCGTTTTAAGAATGCTTCTCCATTATAACAAGGAGTGATAATACTAACTAATGGTTTTGTCATCTTAGTTTTCCTTTTAGTTTTCCCTTTACTTTTCCCATAAAATCAAGCAAGAACGGTGATAAGTAGAACTTCAACATATATCCCTTTGTTTCATTTTCTACCTCTTTGTTCTCAGTTCCGAATGTATAATACTTTCTGTATTCTCTCTTTATATGTTTTACCATTTCTTTGTTATGCAAGATATCCTTTGCCCTCGAATATTCCCAGATCAGTGAATGCAGATACTGAATTCTTGCCTTCTCCACCAATTCGGCATATCCAAGTTTCTTAAAGAAATGAATCCTTTCTTCAAATGCTCCCAGATAATCAAGCTTTTCTATGTAAAGCTTTTTTCCTAGAATACTTTCCGGCCACTGATAATAATAATACATGGTTTTGTTTGTATATACAATCCTTTTGCACTTGCTGATGAGCTTATGACTCATATAGATATCTTCAAATATCTTTCCTTCCGGGTACTCGCATCCCTCATATAGCGATTTCTTAATCAGTTTAGCCCAGGAAGCTGCCATAATAAATGAATAATGGTGATTCTTATAGATTCGCTCTAACCCTTTTCTGGCATCAAATACTTCTAACCTTTCTTCCTCTTGATGAACAAATGTATATGTTCTTTCACTCCCCTGTGTATAATTACAAATAGACATCTCTGCATTCTGTTCTATCAGGTTATGATACAGTTCTTCTACAATGCTTTCACTAACATAATCATCACTATCTATCCAGAAAATGTAAGTGCCTCTTGCTTCTTTTACTCCTCTGTTTCGAACCTGGGAGATTCCATGATTCACCTGATGTATTACTGTTATTCTATTGTCTGTTTTTGCGTATTCATCACATATTTTACCACTTCCATCTGTAGAACCATCATCAATCAATATCATCTCCAGATTGTGATAGGTCTGTTTTTGAACAGATTCAATACATGCCGCAAGGTATTTTTCTACATTGTAAATGGGAATGATGACACTCACCAATTCATTTTCTATCTTCATCTTCTCAAATCCTCTGCATATGCATTCTGGTATTCTTTGTACTCTGCCTGTCTTTGCATTAACTGGCTTCGAATATCCTGTTCATGCATTCTAATCCACCGGAATGTCTCTTGTAACTGCCCGGTGTTGCTAAGTGACTGTGCCGGAATCACATACTTCTCTTCTGTTCCAAACAGATCTCTTGCAATTCCTCTTGCCTTTACAGAATATCCCACAACAAGCGTTGGCACGCAGGTTGAATAAGCTGCAATCGTCGCATGCGTTCTGGCTCCTACAAACATTCTGCACTTGCTGATAATGTACTTTTGTGCCATACAGTTATGGTCCTCTACAAGTACTACTCTGCCTGTTTCCTTATATTTTTCATATAGCTGTCTTAATGGCTTTCTGTCATCATTAGACTCCCATACGACATGTGGAATCAGTGCAATCTGACAATCAGTCTCTTTGATGATATACTCCATCAGATTCTCATAATTGGCTAATACACATCCCTTTTCTTTCTCATGTTCGATAATCAATGGGCTTAGATTGATGCCAATGGTATTTTCTTTCACAAATCCTTCTGGTAGTTCAACTTTTTCGCACTGAAGATGAAATGCCGGATCCGGCAAAAGGATGGTATTTCCATTTACTTTCTTCAAGGATTCAAAGGAAATGCTTTCTCTTGCAACAATTAAGTCAAACCTTTTGATGTCCTCTCGAATCGCTTTATCCTCTAACAGTTCAGGCTCCACCGATGTTCCCCACAACACCAGTTTCTTTGCTTTCTTTTGCATATAGTCATTGATCGGTGCATAGTTCTTCACATCGGAATAACAGTAATTATCGCCTCCGATAAATAAAGCTGCATCGATGGCTGGAAGCTCATTGATCGCTTTTTTGTGCATCAGCGCATCCATTCTGTGATAATCATGAAACAGCTTTTGTCGCAGATATGCCAGCATAAAATCCGGTGACTTCTTATTAATCTCATGCAGTTCCTGTCTGATCTCAACAAATTGGTGTAACCCATAGGCTTCGTCTTCTTCCTTTTTGTAGGATAACAGAATCGGCTTGGAATCTATCTCTGTTAAAAGCTTTGCAGTTGTTCTTACAATTGCCTCGCAGCCATGGTTTTTGCTGCCGCCATGTGCGTACATTACTAATTTCATTTTCATCCTCCGTGTCTGCTCATTGCCTTTTTCATCTTTAAATATAAGTACATAAGCATATAACAGTTTCTTTTATATAGTCCCATAAATATCTTCTGCAAACCGCTGCACTTTGGGGATACCACAGGAACAAGTTGCTTCAAACGTTTTGCTGTTGTACGAATCTCTCTATATCGTACCTGTTTCTGATTCAGAAAAATCGTATAGACATATCCTGTCATCCGCTCCAGATACATGGCTTCATTTTCTTTATGAAAACACTTTTTATCTTCGAGGAACTGTCTTGTTTTTCTCTGAATCTCTATCTGTGTAAAAAAGTCAATCTTGCTGTCATCCAGTACAATCGCCGAATTCTCCGTTTCCTGTATATAATAATATCCAGTTGCCTTTGTAAAGTAGATACTCTCAATCTTTGCATAAATCTTTAAAAAGAAATCATAGTCTTCAGCGAGACGGATATTCTCGTCGAATCGGATCTGATATTGTGTAACAATCGAACGCTTCACCATTTTTCCCGCAACAAATCCATAGATCCCTGTTGTCAGCTGCTCCTTGTAAAAGAAAGGTGCTATCTTCTCCATTCGCTGTTCTTTCTCTAATTCCGGTACTACAGAAGCTAACACCTTTCCAGCCTTATCTACCTTGGTCAAACCGCCTATGATCATATCATAAGTCTCTATGTAGAGATTTTCCAGATAATCTGCTGCCAGATAATCATCTCCATCCACAAATGTAAGATATTCACCCTGTGCTTTATCAACTCCGATATTCCTTGCATGTGATACTCCACCATTTTCTGTGGATATAACATGTATTCTTGGATCCTCGAATATCCTGCACACCGCAAGCGAATCATCCGTTGAACCGTCATCTATGATAAGCATCTCCCAATCTTTGAATGTCTGGTTCAGGATGGATTCGATCGCTTTCTTTATGTATTTTTCTTTGTTATATACTGGCATGATAATTGATATCTTACACATTGTTTCTCTCCTCTATCCAATCAGTATAGAATAAAGCTTCTTCCACTTGTGTTTCATTAGCATCACTTGTAGTTTTAATTTCCATGACCATTCTTTTGGAAATGAAAACTTAGCAAATGCCTCCTTTAGCTCCTGCGAATTAAGAATACGCTTTCTGATTTCCATCTGCTTTTCTTTTGATTCACCGCTTTGTCCAACCTGACCCATGCAATTACAGGCATAGAAAATCATATGCAGCTTTAACTGCCTCTGGAAATCATATTCCGAAACAGAATCAAAAAACTGATGCAGGTGTCTGTTCATCGTGCAGTAGACATTCCATGCTCCCGGACGGTACGCCGTCGTAATCGTTCCTGGATTATTATAATAGTGGTAAAGGCCTTCGCCCTTCAGATAATAAAAGCTGTCTGCATAATATCCAGCAAATGCACTGAAAATATTATCCTCAGACCATCTCACTTCTTCATCAAAAGTCAGCTGATGCTCTTTTAGAAATTCTGTTCGGTATAGACAATGCCACACAGATAAGAGCGGACCATATTCCAGATTCTCTCCCATAATCAGTTGCGGAAATATTTTTTCTCTAATCGCTGCTTTATCATATCGCCCTTCTTGTATATCCAGTGTTTTCAAATACTGATTACCTTCATCTAACACACGGATGTAATCTGACATGACAAAATCTACCTTTTCAGATGTGATTACCTGATACATTCTCTCATACATATGAACATCTACATCATCATCAGAGTCTACAAAGCCGACATACTCGCCCTT
>ERZ779919.498-NODE-498-length-18628-cov-5.40139_pt1 | contig 18628 bp, 17 predicted proteins | sample MGYA00511349_ERZ779919 | MGnify/ENA primary metagenome ERZ779919 (study PRJEB29588, sample SAMEA2147384) | human gut metagenome | biome: human gut; feature: human-associated habitat; material: faeces | place: Denmark | collected 2008/2010 ...
GAAAATGCTTCCGCACTGCGAAATCTGTGCTCCTCAATCAATCCATTCAATCGGTTTCCTTTATCCGATATAAACATTTACCCCTAGTGAAACATAAAGTTCATCTTCTTCCTGATGAATTTCAATCTTGTCCTCACGGGCAAGCCACCCCAATGCGGCTCCCAACTCCTTGTCCTTCAGTCCGGACTTCCTCTTTAAAGAACCGTAGCTCCATCTGGTATAATCGCTAAGCAACTGCCAAACTTTCCCAGCATTTAGTCCAATTTCGTTTTTGTTCATTTTCTCTTCAATTAAAAAGGTTAATAGTTCTTGTTGATTAGGTTATCTTTACGAAGGGTAAAGATATGATTTTTTATTTTACCAACAACAAAAACGAGCAAAAGATATGAAAACTAATCATTTTTGTAACACTTTTGTAATATTACACGCTTTTTATTAATAATCAAGAAGGTAAATAGAACAAAAAAACCGCAGTATCTATCAAAAAGACACTGCGGTTCTCCTATTTGATTAAGCAATCAGGGAAAACAATCTTACATCATTCCGCCCATGCCTCCCATTCCGGGAGCACCCATCGGCATCTCAGGCTTATCTTCTTTCTTCTCTACAATTACACATTCTGTAGTCAAGAACATACCGGCAATAGAAGCAGCATTTTCAAGAGCCACACGAGTAACCTTGGCAGGATCTACCACACCAGCTGCGTGCAGGTTCTCATAAACATCGGTACGGGCATTGTAACCGAAGTCTGCCTTGCCTTCGCGCACTTTCTGCACAACAACAGCACCTTCTTTACCGGCGTTGGCAACAATCTGACGCAACGGTTCTTCGATAGCACGCTTGATGATGTCGATACCTGTGGTTTCGTCCACATTGTCACCCTTGAAGCCTTCCAATGCATCCAATGCGCGAATATAGGCTACACCACCACCAGGAACGATACCTTCTTCGATAGCAGCGCGGGTAGCACGGAGTGCATCGTCCACACGGTCTTTCTTTTCCTTCATTTCAACCTCAGAAGCAGCACCCACATAAAGGACAGCTACACCGCCAGACAACTTGGCCAGACGTTCCTGCAGTTTTTCCTTATCATAATCAGACTTCGTAGCAACAATCTGAGCCTTGATTTGTTCGCAACGTTCCTTGATGTTCTCTTTGTCACCGGCACCGTTTACGATGGTCGTGTTATCCTTGGAAACAGTTACCTTGTCGGCAGTACCCAGCATTTCGATAGTAGCTTGTTCCAGCTTCAGACCTTTTTCCTCGCTGATGACAACACCACCGGTCAGCACTGCAATATCCTCCAACATTTCCTTGCGACGGTCACCGAAGCCCGGAGCCTTCACTGCACAAATCTTCAACTGAGAACGCAGACGGTTTACAACCAAAGTTGTCAGCGCTTCGCTATCCACATCTTGGTTGGAAATCTTCTTATCATAAATCAGAATGTACGGTTTTTCCATTTCGCACTCCATCTTCTCCGTATTGGTAACGAAGTAAGCAGAGAGGTAACCACGGTCGAACTGCATACCTTCAACCACACCGATAGTAGTATCAGTACCCTTTGCCTCTTCGATAGTGATAACACCGTCTTTGGAAACTTTGCGCATAGCGTCTGCAATCAGCTTGCCGATAACGGGGTCGTTATTGGCAGAAACGGAAGCAACTTGCTCAATCTTGTCATAGTTGTCACCCACTGTTTCCGCCTGGCCTTTGATAGAATCAACCACTTTGGCAACAGCCTTGTCGATACCGCGTTTGATATCCACGTTCTTCAGACCTTCGGCTACGATAGCCTGAGCCAAAACAGTAGCAGTTGTAGTACCGTCACCTGCATCGTCGCCGGTCTTGGAAGCAACTTCCTTTACCAGCTGTGCGCCAGTATTCTGATATGCGTCTGCCAACTCTACTTCTTTAGCTACCGTTACACCATCTTTCGTGATGTGGGGAGCACCGAATTTCTTTTCGATGATAACGTTACGACCTTTAGGGCCGAGGGTTACTTTTACTGCATTTGCCAGTGTGTCGATACCTTTCTTCAATTGGTCGCGAGCATCGATATTGAATAATATTTCTTTTGCCATAACTATATTTACAATTTAACGATTTACAATTTACAAATTAACCTAAAACAGCGAGCACATCGCTTTGACGCATGATGAGGTACTTGGTTCCTTCAACTTCCAGTTCAGTACCGGCATACTTGCCATACAGCACTGTGTCACCAACCTTCAACACCATTTCTTCGTCTTTTGTTCCGTTGCCTACTGCAATAACTTCACCTTTCAAAGGTTTCTCTTTCGCTGTATCAGGAATAATGATACCGCCAATTGTCTTTTCTTCTGCAGGTGCAGGGAGTATCAGCACTCTGTCTGCTAATGGTTTAATGTTCATAATCTTTTTGTTTTATATGTTATACATTTGTTATAATGGTAATTTTGCTTTAAACAAGCGATAAACAACTTACGAAAACCGTGCCAAACGAACAAGCTGATTGTTTGGCAGACAAAGGCTGACAAAATGGCAAAGTATACAACAATATTTGCTATCTTTGCAGCCTCAAAAATGATTTGACTTATGAACGCAATATGGATAGTCCTCCCCATTCTTACCTTATTGATGTTTGAACTGGGACTGACATTACAAACCGAAGACTTTAAACTGTTCCGCAAACGCCCCCGCCCCATTATTGCCGGGCTGGCAGGCCAAATCATCCTACTGCCGATACTGGCATTTGCTTTAGGACATGTCTTCCATCTCGAACCTCTGTTCTTTATCGGCATCATACTCATAGCCTGCTCGCCAGGCGGCAGCTCATCCAACATCTTCTCCATGATAGCCAAAGGAGACGTAGCATTGTCCGTATCACTGACGGCATGCAGCAGCATTATTACGCTGTTCACTATCCCCGTGATTATGGAATTCGCCACACACTTTGTAGACAGCAATCTGGACATAGATATCCATCTCCCCGTAGGCAGCCTCATCATGCAGAACTTGGTCCTAATGCTTCTTCCCATTGTAGCCGGCATACTCACGAGGCGCTACCGTCCGCAAATGGCAGAAAGGCTTCATAAGATATTGTCCAAGACAGCCTTTCCTGCACTTATCCTGCTGGCAACCATCTTCTTCATACAGCACCATGCTACCATCACCGGCCAATTCGGCAAACTGGGCCTCTGCATCTCCATTCTTATCCTGCTGGCTATGGGAGGCGGCGTAGTGCTATCGAAGTCCATGCGCCTCAACCGGAAAGAACAACGTACACTCATTATAGAAATCGGTATGCAGAATGCCGCACAAGCAATTGCAGTTGCCAGTAGTCCGTTTGTATTCAACAATGACATTATTGCAATACCTGCCATTATCTACGCACTGGTAATGAATGTTATTCTGCTGATTTATGTGGGAGTGGTGAAGCGGCAAAGATAATCTTCCAACCGGTATCTCCCCTTCTTCTGTGTCGCTTTTCCATACTGTATCACTTTCCGGGGGCAAAAATGCAAACAAGCCATACAATGAATGCACTGCTTTCCCCACACCGGATGCCCATCCACCAACCGGATATTACCTACCGGACAAGATTTGCCGCATATTCCGCAAGAGATACAGCCTTCATCTACATGGAAACTCCTTGTACCAATGACAAAACGGACAAACAAAGGATTCACGACATATGTTTTCAGCCAGGCTGCACTGCCCTCATGCACATTCCAGACCCTCTTCCGTGCAATGACATCTTCGGCAATCGAAGCGACAGCATGCCGTGCGTTCTCTATCTTCTCGCGGCAAAGCGACTCATCGTCCAAATTGAACATCGGTACGTAGGTATTGGGCATTGCAACAGACCAGGCAGCATCCAGCGGAAAATGCTCCGCCAGGCGGTTCATTCCCTTCCCCATATCGTCCCCGCATGTACACACGGCATAACGATAGCAGCAGTCCGGCAACCGGAGCTGCGACAGAAAATCAATCAAGACACGGGGTGCATACCAGGAGTGTACCGGAAAAACGATACCCAATCTGTCGGCTTCCATCAGCCCTGCGGGTATCGGGCCTTGCCTCAGGCAATCAACAATGCTGACAGCAGTATCATGCGTAGCCTCTGCAAGCAATTCTGCAATCCAGCGTGAGTTTCCGGTTGCGGTAAAATAAAGTATCATCGGCAGTATGTTTTGCCGACAAAGGTAGTGATTTGACTTGAATTCCTTCTACTCCAGCAACTCTTCTATGGAATAATTTTCCCAGAACGCTTTTGTAGAATGCACCAATGAACTGCCCATATAGAGCAGGAACAATGCCGCTATAACAATCATCAGGAAACTGACGAGGGCATTGTGCTTTTCTTGCTTCAGCTCAACAGAAACCATAAGAACCTCCTTTTTTTGTCAGTACAAAGATAAATGCAGGATGTTTCATTTCTCCTACATCCTCATTACAAATAAAAGGAACAAACCGAGTGCACCGTACAGCAACACATCAACAAGCCCGCCTTCATTCATGCTCTAAATATACAAAAAAAGGAGCTACTTTGTGCTCCTTTTTAAATGTATTTCAGCTTTTATAATATTAAAGAGATACAATATTTCATTTATGTAATTTACGTATCAGTTGTTCAAAAGTTACCAATGTCTGTTTCCCTGTTTTCATATCTCTTAAGGTAAACTTTCCCACATACATTTCATTACTGCCAATCAAAGCTACATAAGGTATTTTATTATAATTAGCATAATTCAGTTGCTTCTTCATTTTACTTGCATCAGGATAAACCTCTGCACATATGCCCTTTGCACGCACTTTATTCAACAAAGTCCTTGAATAATCAGCTTCTTTCTCACCAAAATTTATAAATAACAATTGTGTACCTTTTATCGCTTCTTTCGGATAAAGATTGAGATGATTTAATACATCAAAAATACGGTCTGCTCCAAAAGAAATACCAACTCCAGATACGCCAGGCATACCAAATACTCCCGTTAAGTTATCATATCGTCCTCCTCCTGTAATGCTACCAATTTGCACATCAAGAGCCTTTACTTCAAAAATAGCACCTGTATAATAATTTAAACCACGAGCTAAAGTTAAATCTAATTCAATTTTATTCTTTAATCGAGGTGCTTGCCATAATTTACTCAAAATAAATTTTGTTTCTTTTATCCCTTCTAATCCAATCTTACTTTGGGATAATATTCGCTTTAATTGCTTTAATTTATCCGAATTTGAACCGTTCAGCAGAATGATAGGTTGCAGTTTGGCGATAGCCTCGTCACTGATGCCTTTCTCTTTCAACTCGGCATTGACATTGTCCAGACCTATCTTATCCAACTTATCGATTGCCACGGTAATGTCTACAATCTTGTCCGACTCACCGATGATTTCGGCAATGCCGCTCAATATCTTGCGGTTGTTAATCTTGATACAGACACGGATGCCGAAGCGGGTAAATACCGTATCTACAATCTGCATCAGTTCCACTTCGTTCAGCAGGGAATCGCTGCCTACCACGTCGGCATCGCATTGATAGAATTCACGATAACGCCCTTTCTGCGGACGGTCGGCACGCCACACGGGTTGTATCTGATAGCGCTTGAAGGGGAAAGTGATTTCATCGCGGTGCATCACCACGTAGCGGGCAAAAGGCACTGTGAGGTCATAGCGCAAACCTTTTTCGCAGAACTTACTGGCAAGCTTCACTGCATTACGGCTCAACAGTTCTTCATCCGTAAGTCCGGAAAAGTAATCACCGGAATTCTGTATCTTGAACAAAAGCTTGTCGCCTTCCTCACCATACTTCCCCATCAAGGTAGAAAGCATTTCCATCGAGGGCGTTTCTATCTGCTGGAAGCCATAGAGGTGATACACTTCACGAATCGTATTGAATATATAGTTACGCTTCGCCATTTCTACGGGCGAGAAGTCACGGGTTCCTTTCGGAATACTGGGTTTTGCTGCCATAATCAGTTCAATTATTTTAAAAATCGGACGACAAAGTTACAGTATTTTATTGATTAAGAAAAGAGAATGTTTACCTTTGTATCATTACCGTCGCATAAAAACGACCAAAACAAACTTCAAACTTACACATTTATGAAAGAGAGACTGATTTTATTCTGCATGTTGTTGCTATGCGGCATCGGTGTTAGCCGGGCACAATCCGACAACGCTAAAGACTTCGACCAAAAAGAAGAAGCCATCGCACAAAAGCTGCAACAAGCCGTCAATGAGAAAAACTATAAAGAAGCCGAAAAGAACGGTAAGGCTTTGATAACTCTGTTCAAAGAACAAGACGAGAACACTCAGAAAAAGTACAGCTGGCTCATACAGTCCTATTACTACAATTTAGCCTGCTTCCAATCCTTGTTAAAGAAAAAAGGTGAAGCCATCAAAAATTTAGAACTGGCCTACGACAATGGATTTCAAGATTACAACCACATGATGAATGATACCGACTTAGACAACCTGCGCAGCGATAAACGCTTCAAGGCAGTGCTTGCCAAAGTGAAGGAAGTGGGTGACTACCTCGACATACTTCAAAAAGCACCGGGATACACCCACAATGAGCGCCCTGATACACTCCCCCGCTTCGAATACATCAATCCCAACAACAAGTATTTAGTAGAGGTACGCCAATACTTCAAGTTGGACAGTGTGGCAGGCGCAGGCGACGAATTATCAAAAATAAAGAACATACTGACTTATATACACAATACCATAAAACATGACGGAAACCATGAAAGTCCGGCAGGCAGCAACATCATCAAATGGGCAGAAGCTTGCAAAGGCGGTGCGCGAGGTCTGCATTGCGGAGGTCTTGCCCATGTACTGAAGGATTGTTATCTGTCCATGGGATTTAAGGCACGCCACATCAGCGGATTACCTCAAAAATACATCGGCGAATGCCATTCCATTAACGTAGTTTATTCCAATACCTTGGATAAATGGATATGGATAGACCCCACCAACAATGCCTGGGTGATGGATGAAAACGGCATCATGCTAAGTGTGCAAGAAGTGCGCGAACGCCTGCGAGACGGTCGTCCGGTAATCCTAAATGAAGAAGCCAACTGGAACAACCAGCAGAAGATTACCAAAGAATATTATTTAGACAGCTATATGGCCAAGAATCTCTATAGCATAAAAGCAGACGATGTACTGCTTTGCCCCTCAGACCCTAATGCAGAAAACTTCTTCCAAGCCAAGTACGTGGTCAATGACGATACCTGGTTCTGGCAGTCGCCCTATCAGGAATAAAAAAAAAGATGATACACACATATAATAAATCAAGGTAGCAAGCGAACCGAGAGCAGCCACTACATACGTATAGGCAGCCGAACGGAGTGCATCTTCCGCTTGCGCATGATTATATGAATTCGTAATGCCGGAGTTGCTGAGCCATACCAGCGCACGCTTACTTGCATTGATTTCCACCGGTAAGGTGATGAAGCTGAACAAAGTTGTCAATGCAAACAATATAATGCCCGCCAGCAACAGTTGTGGGAAGGAGTTCAGCATCAAGATACCTGCCAGCAGCAACCACGTCATCCATTGTGAAGCAAAAGACACCACCGGCACCAGCTTGCTGCGCATTGTCAACGGAGCATATGCGCGTGCATGCTGCACGGCGTGACCACATTCGTGGGCTGCAACGGCAGCAGCCATGATGCTGTTACTGCTATAAACACTCTCACTCAGGTTTACTGTCTTATTGGCAGGATTATAATGGTCGGTCAGATGTCCGGGAGTATGCGTCACAGTCACATCGTAGATGCCATTGTCGTGCAGCATCTTCAAGGCCACGTCTGCTCCCGTCATTCCGTTGCCGGTAGGGATTTTAGAGTACTTCTTGAATTTGTTCTGAAGATTCATCTGTACCAGCCAGCTGACGACGGCAATACCGATAAAAATAATCCATTGCATTCCTATCATTCCTGTTCCCATAATTTTCTTTCTTTAAATTGTGAATAAATCAGTCGTTTCTTATTGTATAACAAATAGTCTGCCAAAAATAAAAGGAAACGGTGAGCAATGCCAGCGTTTCCTTTATCTTTTAGGAAGAATTAAAGATTTCTGATTTATAATTTATTTTTCAATATCCACCTCTATCACTTTATCAATATCCGTCGGAACCTCCGGCAAGTAGAGCATCACCCCTCCTTCACACTTACGGAACTTCACTGGAAGACGGTCGGCATACCCCACTGCCTTCCTCACTTTCTTGCCTTCCAACGGCAGGAAGAGAGCCTTATCCTGCAATTCGAGAATATGCACGTATAATTTATTTTCTCTTTGTGTAGTGACTCCCCAAGGATGCGGAGCAATGCAGCCGCCACGGGTTCCGTAGATGGTTTCACCGTATACCTTCATCCATTCCCCTACTTCTGCCAGACGCTCCAATGCAACAGCAGGCAGCTCACCGTCCGGCTGAGGACCGATATTCATCAGCAGATTGGCATCTTTACCCGCAGCCTTCACCAGGTAATGTATCAGCGTTTTGGTGGATTTATAATCCTGGTCCGTAATCTTATATCCCCACATTCCATTCATCGTCTCGCAGGTTTCAAGGGGCAAGGCGCTGATATCCTGCCCGGAAAGACCGGCACGGTTCTCTCCCGGCAGGTCGCGCTCGAATATCTGGATGTCCTCGCCGGCAAACGGTGCTTGATGATGGTTGTTCCCAACCAAGCAAGCCGGTTGCAGGCGGTGTATCATGGCATATTGCCCGGGCAGTTGCCAATCAAAATCCGGATTCTGGTCCTGGTCCCACCAGCCATCAAACCAGATGGCACCTATTTTTCCATAATTGGTGAGCAACTCGGTCAGCTGGTTGTTCATGAATTTATAGTAGCTGTTCCAGTCGCCCTTCGGATTCGGTCGTCCCGTTCCACGTCCGGTGCGTCCCCACGGAGCATCTTCGCGATACCAGTCGATGTGCGAATAGTAGAGATGCAGACGAATACCTTGCTTGTGGCACTCGTCCGCCAATTCTTTCAGAATATCCCGCTTAAAAGGGGTAGCATCCACAATATTGTAATCGGAAAAGCGTGTGTGGAACATAGAAAAGCCATCGTGATGCCGGGATGTAAAGCAGATATACTTTGCCCCGGACGCCTTAATGGCTGACACCCATCTGGCAGCATCGAATTTGGCAGGATAGAAACCTCCCGCCAGTTTGGCATACTCCTTATAATTAAGGTTCTTGTTCGTCATGGTCCATTCTCCGGTAGCCAGCATACTGTATATCCCCCAATGCAGGAAGATACCGAAGCGATTGTCCCGAAACTCCTGACGGGATTTCAGGTTCTCCTCCGTCGGCTGGTAAGTCTGCGACTGTGCGGAGCACACAAGAAGAAACAACAGTAAAAAAGACAAAAGACGTGTTTTCATGGCAATAAATAAAAAAGGCACGGATTATCCGGACACCCACGGTTCTTCAGATGAAGCCGCGAAATCCGTGTAATCCGTGTCTAAGGTTATCTGTTTGTTTTATTATTCCTCTGTATACCGTTCGATGGTCTGCTCACGGTCCGGTCCCAGAGAAACAATCTTGATGGGCACACCAAGCTGTTCTTCCAGGAATGACAAATATGCATTGAATTCTTCCGGGAACTCATCTTCACTCTGCATCTTGGTCATATCCGTCTGCCAACCGGGTAGCTCTACATAAACCGGTTCAACAGTCTCATTGATATCGAACGGGAAGTAATCAATCTCTTCCTCATCCATCTTGTAAGCTACACAAGCCTTAATGGTTTCAAAAGAATCGAGCACATCGCTCTTCATCATAATCAGTTTGGTAACCCCGTCTACCATAATGGCATATTTCAATGCCACCAGGTCAATCCAGCCACAACGGCGCTTACGTCCTGTCACAGAACCGAACTCATGACCCAGCGTGCAAATCTGGTCACCGGTCTTGTCGAACAATTCCGTCGGGAACGGACCGGCACCTACACGCGTACAATAGGCCTTGAAAATACCATATACCTCACCAATCTTGTTGGGAGCAATACCCAGACCGGTACAAGCACCTGCACAGACCGTATTAGAAGAAGTGACAAACGGATAAGAACCGAAATCAATGTCCAGCATTGTCCCCTGCGCACCTTCGCACAATACAGACTTGCCGGCAGCCAGCAGATTGCTCATCTCGTGCTCGCTATCCACCAACCGGAATTGTTTCAAGTATTCGATACCTTCGAACCATGCCTTCTCCATTTCGGTAATGTCATACTCATAGTTCAAGCCTTTCAAGATTTGCTCATGACGGGCCTTGGCCGCTGCATACTTCTTGTCAAAGTCATGCAGAATGTCGCCTACACGCACACCGTTACGGCTGATTTTATCCGTGTAAGTCGGTCCGATGCCTTTTCCGGTCGTTCCTACCTTTGCATCGCCTTTGGCTGCTTCGTATGCAGCATCCAGTATGCGGTGAGTCGGCAGAATGAGGTGTGCTTTCTTGGAAATGTGCAAGCGTTCCTTCAAGTTATGGCCGGACGCTTCCAATGATTCGGCTTCCGCTTTGAAGAGAGCCGGGTCAAGCACCACTCCGTTACCGATGATATTCACCTTGTCTCCCTGGAATATTCCAGACGGAATGGAACGGAGCACATACTTCTGCCCTTCAAACTCGAGTGTATGTCCGGCATTCGGTCCGCCCTGGAAACGAGCTACGACATCGTATCTCGGAGTTAACACATCAACGACTTTGCCTTTGCCTTCGTCGCCCCATTGTAATCCTAATAATACGTCTACTTTCATTTTTCTTTTTTATGGTTATTATTCTTTTTCTTCCGTTTATTGGCCCGGTCACACTTGCTGCACAACCCATACATATATAAGGAATAGTGCGTAAGATTAAAACGGCTCAGTTTGGTATTCTCAATGGCATGTTGCAACTCCTCGTTCTGAAACTCGGTCACCTTTCCGCACTGGGTGCATATCTGGTGATGGTGCGTATCGCGATTATAAGATTTTTCGTATTGGGAAGAGTTGCCGAACTGATGCTTGATGACCAGACGAGCATTTATAAGCAAAATGATGGTATTGTAAAGCGTTGCACGGCTGACGCGGAAGTTCTCCTGGTCGGCCATCAGTGAATAGAGCGTGTCAATATCAAAATGACCGTCTATGGAGTAAATGGTGTCAAGTATAGCATAACGTTCGGGAGTCTTCCGATGCCCGTTCGCATTCAGATATTCAGTGAATATCTGCCTAACTGTATCTTTCACATTCTGACTTTCCATTTGACGGCGCAGTTTTACAGCCAACAAAGTTAATCCTTTTTTGTGGAAAGCAAACGAGAAAGAGATAAAAATTGCGATAAGGGAAATATTCCCTTACCGCATCAGTCTCTATAACCATAGAACTAATCTAACAAACCTCCTCTTTTACAAGATTGTATAGTAATTGTTCTACATCAGAAGAAGAATTGTCCATACCCTCCACTCTGCGGCAAACTTGAAAAGAATTTTCCTCATTTTGCTGCATAAAGCGGCGGATAGCAGTCATGGCTGCATTGCGTACATGATAGGAGCCCGACAAAAAAGCCGTTATTGCCTGGTCGAGGAACTCATTTTCAACCCGTTCGTTCATATCCCCTTTCTTCATCAATAGACGGGCTATGGTGAGGAAGCCGCAAACCTGCGTGTATTCGTCCTCGCTTGCAATCCAATGGAAGGACTTGGCAGGCGCATAAGGAAGATGTTGGAATAAATTCATGCAGGTAAGTTCTGCAATCTCGATATTACGGATATCTTCCACCCAGATATCGGCTATCTCGGGCAGGAAACTCTCTACCGGCTGTAAAAGTCCCGCCTTTCCACAAAGCTTGAGCCAGAGAGTGGTCCTTCTCGTAACCGGCAGCAATACCCTTGATACGGGGCAGCTCCACGCCAAAGTTCAGCTTATATACCAGCCCTTTCTCACGCATACTTTGGGACACAGCCCCGTTCATTGAGAGACGGAGCTGTGTCTTTATATCTTTCAGCCGCTGATGCAGCTGCTCTTTAGTATCTATCATAGTTCATCATTTATTGACAGAAGGCAATGTAGAATAATCTTTGCTATAACGCAACATCTGTTCCGCATAACCTTCATCATAAGTCACTGTCACATCTGTTATAGTACCGTCGGCATCCGTCACCGCTTCATACTTGGGATTGACGAACCCCTTATACGGCGCAAGATTCAGCTTCTTGTAGCGTTCCAGCACTTCGGCATGCAAAGCGGGATCGACTTTCACGGCATAGGCTTCCACCAAATCATGGGCACCAGCATAGTCACCGGTGGACTTGATACGCTGTATCTCGGCAAGCAACCGGCCAAACAAGTCACGCACTTTCTCATAATCGTTTATCACGACGTATGTCTTCCCATCCTTCTTTACCAATTCCACAACCTTCTCCGCCGCACCTTTCTCATACACCCAGCGGGCTATGAGCTGACGGTTGCGCATATGGGCTTCTTCTACATTGTTACCCGGTTCGATACGTACAAGCTGTGTCATCAAACCATTCATCAGATAGGTGTAGTATTGAGCCTTATAAGCATCCGCACTTGGAGTAAGCCCCAGTTCCACCAGCTTCGGGTCGGCCACGTAGTAGAGTCCGAACAAGTCGGCGCGCGCTTCTTCGATAGTAGAACCATATGCCTTCAACGCATCCGGGTCCACACCCGGGAGCAATTTACCGGAACCATGTCCCAAACATTCATGCAAGTCAGTATGCAGTTCATCTGTCACATCTGCATACTTATCAATCAGTTGAAGCTCTGCATCACTGTACACAAACTCCTCATTGAACCCGTTGCCATGAGCTGCCTTGTTATAAGCATCTGTAATGTTACCGATTGTAACGGATTTCGAACCATGATGGCTACGTATCCAGTTGGCATTGGGCAGGTTGATGCCGATAGCAGTTGCAGGATACAAGTCACCGGCCAGAATAGCCGCCGTGATTACCTTGGCAGACACCCCTTTCACTTTCTCCTTCTTGAATTGTCCGTCTACCGGCGAATGGTCCTCAAACCACTGTGCATTGCCGCTTATCAACTCTGTACGCTGGGTAGCTTCCAAATCTTTAAAATTCACCAGAGATTCCCAGCTTGCCTTCATGCCGAGCGGGTCACCATAACTTTCGGTAAAACCGTTCACAAAGTCAATGCGTGAGTTCAAATCCTTCACCCACAAAATGGCATATTCATCGAATGTCTTCAAATCGCCGGTTTCATAGAATTCCATCAGTTTGGCTATCACCGCCTTCTGCTCGGGAGTCTCGGCAACTCCTTCTGCCTTCTTCAGCCAGTAGACAATCTTTTCAAGTGCCTGTCCATACAAGCCCCCCACTTTCCATACTTTCTCCTGAATCTTGCCATCCTCTTTCACCAAACGGCTATTCAAACCATAGGAAACGGGAGTTTCATCCTGCGGATTCTTCAAGGCATTATAGAAATCTTCGGCCTCCTGCTGCGTCACGCCATCGTAATAATTGCATGCGGAAGTCAAAACCAAATCTTCACCGGCAGCTTGGTTCACCCGTTTGGGCATCACCGTGGGGTCGAAAATAACGGGGAACACTTCCTCGCACAGTTGTTCCACAGTCTGTCCTTCGGCAAGCGGCAATGTAGCTGCATCCACACTCTGTACAGCCTGCCTGAAGAATTCGGGAGTAAATCCCGGAACGAACTTTTCGCTACCATAGTGATGATGAATGCCGTTAGAGAACCATACCCGCTTGAGGTACACTTCCATAGCCTTGAAATCAGGAGTATTCTTATCTCCCTTATAGCCGGTATAGACAGCTTCCAGCATCCGGCGAATCGTCAGGTTGTACTTGCCATTCTGGTCGAAAAGAATGTCTCTGCCCTGCAAAGCCGCTTCCGTCAAATAATAAACCAATTCTTTTTGTTTGAGGGACAAATCCTCAAAACCTGGTACGCGGTAACGTAAAATCTGTAAATCTGCAAATTGTTCCACTGTATAGTCAAATTTTTCTGCCTCAGCAGTTGTTTTCGGATTTCCGCCACAAGCCGTCAATAGAGAAAGGGCAGTCACCATAGAAATTAGTTGTTTCTTCATGTGTCGGGAGTATATGGATTGGTATTAAAAAAGAAGAAAAGGAAGTATCCCGAAACAACTGTTCCGGAATATTTCCTTTTTATTCATTCAGTCATACAGAATTATTTCTTCTTAGCTTCTTTTTCTGCGTGTCTTTTACGATATCCATTAGGAGTCTCACCTACATTTTTATAGAAAGCAGCATAAAAAGACTGACGGTTTGCAAAGCCGACCATCGTACTGATCTCCTCTACATTCTTGTCAGCATATCTTTTGTCTGTCAACAAATGCTGCGCTTCTTTTACTCTATATTCATTCAGCAGGCAAGAATAGTTCATGCCGAAGCGTGAATTCACCACTGCAGACAAATAGCGAGTATTGGTCTGCAATTCTTTCGCCAAATCCTTAGCGGAATAATCAGCATCTCTGTACTTCTTTTGTACAACAACGATATTCAATATCTTGTCATACAACTCATCTGCCAATTCCGGCCTTATCAAAGAACGGTAGGCAGCATCCTTTTCTTTCTTTTCGCGCAAGTTGTAAGGACGTTTCTTCGTTCCTTTTTCCTGGGCATTGTTTTCTAAATCACTCATTGAATTAACTGGTTAGGGTTGTTTAAAATCGGAAAAGCCAAAGGGTTAGCCCCTTAGACTTTACAAAAGTCAGACATTTTTTTTTAATACACAACTTTTCCCGTATATATTTTTGATAAATAAACAACGAAAAAGGTTGAAAAGTAGGTCAATTCAGCCATTAATAAGAAACTTTAACCTTTTGCAGAAACTCATATGATACAAAATCTTGATGACTTTCCATTTGTAGTATATGCAATAATTAGTGTACCTTTGCCGGAAGAAATACATACTGCCAGATTATGCTACAAACGCTCAAGACATATTTCGGTTACGACAGTTTCCGCCCCTTACAAGAAGACATCATACGCCATCTGATGGACCGTAAAGACGCATTGGTACTGATGCCTACGGGAGGTGGAAAATCCATCTGCTACCAACTTCCCGCCCTATTGAGTGAAGGCACGGCGGTAGTGGTTTCTCCGCTCATTTCCTTGATGAAGGACCAAGTGGAAACGCTCTGTGCAAACGGTATCGCGGCCGGTGCACTGAACAGCAATAATGATGAAACAGAGAATGCTTCCCTACGACGTGCATGCATGGAAGGCAAGCTGAAACTGCTATATATTTCTCCTGAAAAATTATTGGCGGAAGCCAACTATCTGTTAAGGGATATACATATTTCCCTTTTCGCCATTGATGAAGCTCACTGCATCTCACAATGGGGACACGATTTCCGTCCGGAATATACACAGATGGACATCCTTCACCAACTGTTTCCCCAGGTTCCCATCATTGCACTTACTGCCACAGCCGATAAAATAACCCGTGAAGATATTATTAAACAGCTACACCTCAACCAACCGAGAATTTTCATTTCATCTTTCGACCGTCCCAACCTGAGTCTCACCGTAAAAAGAGGTTACCAGCAGAAGGAAAAAAGCAAAGCCATCCTCGACTTCATCGCCCGCCATCCGGGAGAGAGCGGCATCATTTATTGCATGAGCCGCAGCAAGACTGAAACAGTGGCACAAATGCTTCAAAAACAAGGGATAAAGTCAGCAGTCTATCATGCCGGACTGTCGTCGGCACGAAGAGATGAAGCACAAGACGACTTCATCAATGATCGCGTGCAAGTGGTATGCGCCACCATTGCCTTTGGAATGGGAATTGACAAAAGCAATGTGCGCTGGGTAATTCATTACAATTTGCCCAAAAGCATTGAAAGTTTCTATCAAGAAATAGGACGTGCCGGACGAGACGGAATGCCCAGTGACACCCTTTTGTTCTATTCACTGGCCGACCTCATTCTGCTCACTAAATTCGCAACGGACAGCGGACAACAAAGCATCAACCTGGAAAAACTGCAACGCATGCAGCAATATGCGGAAGCAGATATCTGCCGCCGCCGCATTCTGTTAAGCTATTTCGGTGAAAATACGACCTGCGACTGTGGAAACTGTGATGTATGCAAAAATCCCCCCGAACGTTTCGATGGTACAATAATCGTACAAAAGGCACTTAGTGCAATCGCGCGTTCCGAGCAACAGATAGGAACCGGTATTTTAGTGGACATCCTCCGAGGAAACATGAGTTCTGAAGTTACAGAAAGGGGATACCATCGCCTTAAGACCTTTGGAGCCGGGCGTGAAGTACCTGCCAGAGATTGGCATGACTACCTGCTGCAAATGTTGCAACTCGGCTATTTCGAAATAGCCTACAATGAAAACAACCATCTGAAAATTACTCAAAGCGGAACAGATGTCTTGTTTGGCAGAGCACGCGCCCTGCTTGTCACCATCCGCCGCGAGGAAGCTGTACAAGCTACAAGAGGCCGTAAACGCAAGGCTACAGTTCCAACCAAAGAATTGCCATTGGGATTGCCCAATAAAGAAAGTGGGGAACTTTTCGAGGCTCTCCGCACTCTCCGCAAACGCCTTGCCGACCAGGAAGCACTTCCTGCCTATATCGTACTGTCCGACAAAGTGCTCCACCTACTCAGCACCTCCCGCCCCACTACCATAGAAGAATTTGGTAATATCAGCGGTATCGGTGAATATAAAAAGAAGAAATACGGAAAAGAGTTTGTGGAACTGATACGGAAATACAGTTGAATATTATTTACACTGTAACAGTAAATCCCTAAGGTCACCTTGCGGCACGCCAAGCGAAATGGCTTTTTCGAAGTCACGTTTTGCCAACTCCTTTTTCTTTTGAGAAAGGTAAATTTGCCCCCGTATCAAGTAGGCTTCTGTCTGCGAAGCATCCAGCTTGATGGCTTCTTCCAAGTCCATCATGGCCAGGTCCACATGTTTCATATCCTGCTCTACACCCGCACGTGCTACGTAAAGTACGGCATATTGCTGGGTAGTCAGCCGGGTAGCTTCTCCTCCTTTTTCTGCAATCATGGCATTCAATATCGAAAGCGCCGCTTCATATTTGCCCTCCTTCTGCTCCAGTGTAGCCAACCCCAGACGGCCATTGTAACTCTGGGGGGCAAGTTTCAGCAGACGTTCATAATCAGACTTTGCAAAATTATAGTTGCGCTGCCGCATATAGATATAGGCACGCATCAGCAAGGCTTCCTGATTATCGCTCTCTATATCCAGCACCAAAGAATAGTCTATCCGGGCCAAATCATCCTTCCCCAACTCAAGGTAAAGAGCGGCACGATTCATCAGGGCAGGTATGGCACGCGGAGCAATGTTCAATGCCAGAGTATACGAGTCAAGGGCCTGCTCATACCGGTGCTGCCGACGTTGTATCGTACCCAAGTTGGAGAACAGCAAAGCGTTATGAGGATTGGCGGGCTCCATTTTCAAAGCTTGTTCAATGTATTTTTCGGCCAATGACAAGCTGTCTTGCTCCGTGGCTGCAACCGCACGTTCGCTCAGTTCCTGATAGGTTTGTGAAAAGGCAGGGAACATCGTGGCTCCACACAAGAAGAAAGAAAAAATAAGTTTCTTCATATAATAGTTCAGTATTTATTCCAAAGGATAGGTATCGAAAGCGAACAGTTCTGTTGACAAATAGCGTTCCCCCGTATCGGGCAGTAGGGCAACAATCATTTTATCCGCAAATTCAGGGCGTTCGGCCAGCAACCGTGCCGCATATACCGCCGCACCGGATGAGATGCCAGCCAGCAAGCCTTCCGTAGAAGCCAGCTCTCGTCCTCCACGAATGGCCTCGTCATCGGGCACCGGAATAATCTCGTCTACTACAGAAGCATCATAAATGGAAGGAATAAAATTGGCCCCAATCCCCTGGATGCGGTGCGGTGCATCTTCCCCTCCTTCCAGAACCGGAGAGGAGGCCGGTTCTACAGCCACAACATAGACATCCGGATTATGTTTCTTCAAGGCACGCGCCACTCCACAGACCGTACCGCCCGTGCCCACACCGGCAACAAAAACAGTCACTTTACCATCCGTGTCCGTCCAGATTTCTTCCCCCGTAGTATGTTCATGAGCCTTGGCATTGGAGGGATTCTCAAACTGCTGCAGAATAACCGCACCAGGTATCGCATCCCGCAATTCTTTCGCTTTGGCAATGGAGCCGGCCATACCTGCCAGTCCGTCGGTCAGTACAATCTCCGCACCCAAGGCTTTCAACAGATTACGGCGTTCCACACTCATGGTCTCCGGCATGGTCAATATCAAATGATATCCCTTGATGGTTGCCACCATCGCCAGTCCCACGCCGGTATTGCCACTGGTAGGTTCAATAATCGTGGCTCCGGGTTTCAAAGCCCCACGTGCCTCGGCATCCTCAATCATGGCAAATGCCACACGGTCCTTCACGCTTCCCGCCGGATTAAAAGATTCCAGCTTAGCCACAATATTTCTTTTCAATCCGTATTTACGACTGTATCCAGCCAATTCCATCAAAGGAGTATGCCCAATCAACTCCGTCAGGTTCTTTGCAATTTTCGCCATAATCTCACTGTCTAATACATTCTTCCCGTACACACTTATGTAACATGGATATGCTGACAAAGATA
>ERZ779919.511-NODE-511-length-18427-cov-1.98285_pt1 | contig 18427 bp, 12 predicted proteins | sample MGYA00511349_ERZ779919 | MGnify/ENA primary metagenome ERZ779919 (study PRJEB29588, sample SAMEA2147384) | human gut metagenome | biome: human gut; feature: human-associated habitat; material: faeces | place: Denmark | collected 2008/2010 ...
CGCTTGAACTGATTGGTGAACGTGGAACAGGCATCGTCTTCACAGGTTTCACTGACAAACTTACCCAGACACCCTTGAAGAACTGGCTGAAAGCCGCTGGCATCACCAAGAAGATTTCGTTCCATTGTAGCCGCCATACATTCGGTTCTCTACAAGTGGATGCTGGCACGAGCGTCTATACTGTCCAGCACATGTTGGGTCATAAGAACGTCTCAACCACGCAAATCTATGCGAACATGGCGGACGAGAGCAAACGCGAGTCGGTAAACCGTATCACTCTTAGACCAGCGAAGACAGCGCAACTAAAGGTCGTTGGGCAATAACTACCTATATCTGTTCAATATATGTATCATCATTGGGGAGAGGCTTTGCTTCTCCTTTTTTTTGTTTCGTACCTTTTCGTTTATTCTTGACTTACAATCCTTATAGTATGAAAAACGCCGTAAAATCATACTCGATAGCCAACTAAAATTAAAAAGAAGCAGATTATTTTGACAATCATCAGCTGTCAGAAACAACCAAAGTAACTTTGCACATCGAAAGTGCCAATCGCTGGTAACAAACAAGTGTAATCACAATAAAAAAAGGTAAAACAATGAAAGAGACATCTGGCATAAACGATGTAGCGGCATTCCCTACAATTAACTTCAAGACCATGCTATATTTGCTGGTTAGCATAGCTGTGTTGTTCATCGCTATCATACCGGCACGAATAATCAGCGGTATATTCTCACAAGATGTGAGCATCTTCTACATTTCCTTCGCAGGCTTTACTGTGTTATTGGAGTTTATGGTATGGTGCTTCCTTTGTGCGCCAATCAAAATCTATGAATCCATATTAGCCAATAAAGTAATGGGGGAGAGATTTATTGTAGCCAAAGCACAAACAGAATCAGAGCTATCAAATGATGAAATCGTTTCTGAAGTGCCGGGAATGCTATTGGCAATGAAAGAAGAAACGAAAGACATCATTGCTCCTTCCTCTATGATTGACCTTTACAGGCAGGGTTGTGATGATTTTTACAGGAATCAAGCGGCTCATAGGAAAGAGCTGCTTGACAAGATAGTGGAATATCTTCATTATACCATGGCTCCGTTCATCAAACAGGATGACATGGAGACATTCTGTGCTGAAATAATGTCGTTTGCCATCAACCCAGCATACGAGCCTAAGCCGTTTGTCGGGTTAAAAGGTACACTAACCAGTTTTGACGTGCGCCATCTGATATGGAACATCACTTCAAGGTTAGGACTCGGCAAGGGAAAACCCTACAGTGTGGAGTTGTGCATCAACTTTATCCGCACCATGTTCCCAGACCTTTGCAAAGACCTCGACTGTTCCACACTGAAGAACCTGAGAGTCACGTCAACATCGGACAAGATCCATATAGACCTGCCAGGCAAAGACGGACTTTCTTTTCATATTCCTCAGTCCACAAAGTAGTAATACTTTCCTCTCATCGTTTACAACCAGCCGCATCCGATTATATTGTCAGATGCGGCTGGTCCTGTATTCATGTACCTTTCACAAAACTGACTATCTGTTCCTGCTAGTATATAGAACTTCGTCTGCCTTCATAGTCCTACTGCAAAAACAGTCGAATCATACAACAGTTTTTGCAGTGGGTTATTTATGCTTACTTGCTAATATCATGAAGATAGCTGGAGAAAGTCTTTGTTGTCATTCAATAATCATCTGATAATCATACCTTTTTAAGTTATTATGAAGTGATTTTCGAGTTACCATAAGTTTCCATCAGCACGGGAGCATCATTCAGTTCCTTTGCACCAGGTCTCTAACCAAAGACCTTGGAAAATTATGGAACAAAATGAATTGACATTCAACGACCTCCCACAGGTCGTTGCCCAACTTCGGGACGAGGTGATGGGCATGAGAAGACTGCTAATCAAGCAGCAGGAAGAGAATCGGAAACATCATGTTCGCGAGAGCCGTCACAAGCCCATGACTGTGGAGGAAGCGGCTGAATACACACGCATTCCTTTAGGGACGCTGTACATGAAACTCGGTGATGGGACGATACCAGCCACCAAGCCAGGCAAACGTTACGTCCTCTATCAGGACGAACTTGACAAGTGGCTGGAGGCGAACCGAAAGAATGCCGTGCCGCTGACAGCAGACGAAGAGAACGATGCCATTCTCTCTTCGCACAAGCGCAAACCGAACAAGTCCTGCTGGCATGATTAACAGATAGAGATATGAATTACATCGGCTTGATGAATCAAATGTGGCGTTCTGCCATAAAGTCGCCAATGCCAGCAAGTGAGATTGCCTTGTTTGCCTATCTTGTGAACGAATGCAACAAGCGTTTCTGGCAGATGCCCTTTGCCTGTTCCACTACAAGGATAAGTGATGACCTCCGTGTTTCAAGACAGACGGTCATCACGGCAAGGGAGCATCTTGTCAAGCGCAGACTTATCTCGTTCACCGAAGGCAAATCACGCCATCTACCGTCAACCTATACGCTCACAAATTGGACGGATGACTTGACAGTAGAGTTGACAGATGGCTTGGCACATATAAAAGATAAAGACAAAGACAATTTAATAAAAGGCGATTCAAAAAATCTTTCAATCAAAGAAAGGGAAAGGAATAATGAAAACAACACTCAAAATCGACGTAGAGGAATTAAAGAAATCCATGCTACAGCGTCGTCCTATGAAGGCTCGTTTTAGAATACCCATGTCAGAGGATAAGGCTTATGCCTATCTGTTGGCTGCAATTATGGCTGAGGTGGAATATCGACACCGTGTCTTCTGTTCTAACGAAGATATGGAGAAGCAACTTCAGGAGATGGCTCATTGGCTTACCACACCATCATCCCATTTCGGCATCCTGCTGTGCGGTGGATGTGGAAATGGCAAGAGTACAATGCTTAAAGCATTCCAACAATTGCTGAACACACTGCATATTCCCAAACCATACAACGAAGGAATGTATGGAATCCGAATTGTGGATGCAAAGTACATTGCGTACCTCTGCAAGAACAACTATGAGGCATACCGTAAACTCATAAATGTTGATATGCTTGGCATAGATGACCTTGGCACGGAACCATCAGAGGTATTGGACTATGGTAACATCTATACACCTGTCATTGACCTGCTGACAAAGCGTTACGAAGAGCAGCTTTTCACCATTATCACGACCAACCTCACTCCGCAGCAAATCCGAGGGCATTATGGTGACCGTATTGCCGACAGGCTCAATGAGATGGTCAAGAAAATCGTGTTCAACAATTGTACTTATCGTACAGACAAATTTGCGACACGTGGTTAGTTGCATTCCAAATCTTCGGGCATTGGGCTTGCCCATGTGCCAGATTATTCTGGCATCGGGAAGCCTAATACCCCACCCACCTATAGATGCTTGGGAGGCTGACCAGATAAAATTGCAAGCAATGGGGTTTGTAGTGACTTTGAAAACCCTTCGAGCGACTGTCATCCTCACGAATGGAACCAGGTGGCACGTTGCCATTACTACATCTACTTTCCCATACTTCAAACGAGCTTGCTCCGCGCAGCAGAATTTGCATTTCCGAAGCGAGTTAATTTCTGTCAACTCTAATTAGGCTAAGCGTTTTTTCAAAACACCATCCGCAGCAAGCTTTCCGCGGCTCCGTGATGCGCAGCATTTTCGTGATGCTCCGAAAAACGTGCCGACACGTCGGAACTTGCTCCATTAGCCATTCAACGGTAGGGATGGGCAGCCTAATACCCCAGCTTCACTCCGTTAGATCAGAGTTTGCCACTTTTAAGCAAACCTATTGTGAGTTTTCTATGGCTAATTCTATCGTAATTAGTTGTACCCAATTCGATAGGATATGATAAAAATACCTCTTTGGCTTGCCAAAATCTGTCTTTTTTCTAAAAAAACATAAATAAACACGGATAATAGCAATATATTGCTTCGTTTTGCAATTATTTTTATATCTTTGTGGTCAAAATTTGACAAACCCCAATATGTAAAGTCGAAAAGTCGGACAAAAGAACTCTAGTAAACAAATAGCCGATGACTTATAATACTATTTTTGGAAGATAAAGGATAGGCTAATATACAACGGAGATTCTCCTTCTTGATGGATTTTAGTGTTTCATGGGAAAGTCGCATTATATTTATTAATTCTGAGTAAAAAATATTATAATGAAGGTTGGAGATGTTGTTAAGGCAACAATAGTAAATATAAAAGACTTTGGAGCTTTCGCTGATTTCGACGGAGGTTCTGGTCTTATATATTTTACCCAAATAGTCCCACGTGTGGAGCATGGTGCAATAGAAGATGTGCTGAGTATTGGCGATACAGTGGATTGTGCCATCTCAGAAATCAAGCCCGATGGTAAAATCAGCCTTACAATGAAAATTAAACGCAAGGAAGCGCGCAAGGCTAAAATAGAGGAGGTCAAGCAGGATATCCAAAATATGTCTGAAGAAGACACCAATATCCGTTCTATATGGATGGCTCTGACTGACATTCAGCACTTCATGTTGAAATATATGCAGATGCCCATCCCTATCAAAAATGGGAGTTCGAAGATTGACAGCAAAGGAGAGAAACTTACTGCAGAAATTGACCAAGAGGTACATTTTGATGCTTTCCAGAACGAAGTTCGGCGTGTATTTAGTGCAGACGTGCTCAAGCACGAGACGCTTTCCGACTTTTGGTATTTCGAAACAGACGCGGAGTTATACAATCCGGAGGTAAGGCAATTGTTTGCTGATGAGTGCAGTAATATGTATGTTCGGATGCAGGCAAATCCTGTTATTGAGATATTAATATCACATGCGGATGAAAAGTCCAAGAGCATTCTCCTTTCAAGACTTCAGAACTATTATGCTCAGATGGAAATAGTAAGCGACAAAGAAGACTCTTTGTTCCTTACACTACCATATCGTTCTCATGTTGAACTAAATGACTACCGTGATGAACTTGGGTATGCATTGGACGGAATAAGCAACGGTGTTCCAGATGTAGGAGACAATGGCGAGCGTATAGAATACGAACCGGCTTATTTCCATTGGCAAATCAAAGATGTCAGAGATGGTTGCGACCGTTTCTTACTTACTCTCAACGAAGAAGCCCTGCTTGACAGAGAAGGATTGCGCTTTAGTAGTTTGCGAGGTCAAAGCTTTATCATTCCCAACGGTGACAGCGATATTCCATTAGGAAAGTTAAGCAAAATAGATTATCCTAAGGTTGTTTTTTCTTTATTCCAGGATGCTATTGGAAAAGTCAAACAACTTGTTGAAAGAGATGGGTTGCGGATTATTGTGCCTGATGCAGGCGACTTGACAGGCGAGATTGAGAAAGTGAATCGCCTAAGGGACTCATTCGACAGGATTACTGAGCATCCAGAATTATTGGCTAACCCTAAATTAGCCTCATATCTGTTTGATGCATCAAATGCTACGCCGTTGGAAGAAGAAATAGTTGCAGCACGCATTGTAAGCATCAAAAAATCACAGCTCAACGCCAACCTCAACCAATCTCAGGTTTCTGCAATAGCCAAAGCAGTTGAAGCAAAAGACCTTGCACTTATTCAAGGCCCTCCTGGTACAGGAAAATCAACTGCTATTGCCGAGTTGATATGGCAACTTGCTCTTCAAAACCCTCAAACAAGAATACTGCTCACTTCTGAGGCCAACTTAGCCGTTGACAATGCTCTTGACAAGCTAAAGTTATCGGTTCACAACTTAGTCAAGCCAATACGTATTGCCGCTGGTGACAAGTTTTCAGCAGAAGGTTTGTCGTATGCCCAAACTGAGCTGAAGAAATGGGCTGGTATAGAACTTTCTAAAATCGAGCTTGAAGATGACGAACTAGCCAGAGAAACTGACGAGTATAAGTCATTTGATATCAAGGAAATAGTTCTGAACAGATGGTTGAGAAACATTTATACACGTTCATACGACAGGATGGAGAATCCTGAACTGCGTAAACTCTGGTATGACATATTGACCGATCTACCACTTTCGTGGAAAAAAAGAGTGTATGAGGAATACATCAGCCATTGCAATGTGATTGGAGCGACATGTAGTGCTATTTCTGATACCAACTATTCGGCAACAGAAGAAAAAGGCAAACATAGTGACTCCAGATTCATTAGGAAGTTCAGAAGTATCTTTGGCGAAACCGACAAAGAGGGGTATGTAACAAGACTTCGCTTCAATACAGTTATACAAGATGAAGCCAGCAAGGCAACTCCAGCAGAGTTGTCTCTGCCATTGGCCTATGGAGAAAAAGCCGTGGTAATAGGTGACCATAGGCAGTTACCTCCCAATCTGGACAAAGAAGACATTTTGTTTAAGCTCCACATGCAGCGTATTAAATCTGCAAGTAGAGAAGAACATGACCAGATAGTAAAACTGGAAAAGTATGTTCGCAAGAACTTTGACCTTTTAGAGAAATCGCATTTTGAACGGCTTTTCCGTCAAATAGACGCATCGCTTAAAGGAACATTTGATACACAATACAGAATGCACAAAGACATCAACGATGTCATTGAGCAGTTCTATGAAGAGGATAATGGCTTGAGTTGTGGTGTCAAAGATGAAGATCGCCAACACAATATAGAAATTCCTGAATTGTTGTCGCCAGAGAACCATGTCATTTGGATAGACACCAATTCTCCTGAAGTTCGCGATGGCACTTCTCGCGTCAACAAGGGGGAAGTTGAGGCTATTGGTTGGGTGCTTGAAAAGTTTGCCAAATCAGATAGCTTCAAACAATACCAACAGTCGGTATCTACTGATGAAGACAAAGAGATAGGTCTGATAACATTCTACGGTAGCCAAATGAAAAGACTCCGTCCGTTGGTTGAGCAATCAACCAAGAAAGGCCTGCGCATAAAAATGAGTTCCGTTGACCGTTTCCAAGGAATGGAAAGGAACATTATCATCGTGTCATTGGTCAGAAGTAATACGATTGCTCAAAAATGGAATCAGCGACCAGACTTTCGGCTATTTCCAGACAGAGGATTTCCTGCACAGAATGACTACGGCTTTGCCAAATCGCCAAATCGCCTGAACGTAGCGTTGTCTAGGGCGAAACGTCTTCTGATTGTGGTTGGCAATAGTGAGCATTTCTGCAATTACGTCAATTCAGAAGGTTCTGCCATATATAAAAACGTTTTTGAGAAGATAAAAAATAATCCTAATGGTAGAGTCATTGAATGGGAGAAATCCTCTCCTGTTAAGGACAATACATTCAAAATTATACGCGTACCCATGCCCAGAAACAGATCCATCAATCTCAACACGAGAGACATCAATACAGATACCGATAAAAATTTACGCATAACAGAGACATGGCTGACAAGAGACAGTCAGCCTGTACAAGATCCCCATTTTGCCGTTTTAGAGTTATCGACCAAAGCGGTGAAACTGCTAATTGGGCAAGACGAAAATACGATTAGGACTTCTGCCGAATTCAGCTTCAACAATTTCATCAGGGATGCCTCAAAAACCGAAACAGGAAAGGGACTTGACGAACAAAACATGATGAACATGGACTTCTTCCGCGGCAGAGTTCTTCCTGTAATCAGAAGAATGAAATCCAAAATGCGTGAGGAAGAGGTCGATGTAGTTTATTCTGTTGCGACGGCAGCATACAGAAGCCAAGAACCGTGACGATATCATCGAATGCATCCGCAAAGAAGCAGGTATCAACGTCAGAATACTCTCCAAGAAAGAAGAGTCTGTTGCAACGATGTTTGCATACGGCATTTCCTCGCGTTACAAAGCAGATATTTTGAAATCACGTCATACGGTAATGGTTGACCAGGGTGGCGGCTCTACCGAAGTTAGCGTTTTTAACCAAGGAGAGTTGGAAGGGTCATATAGCATTAATCTTGGAACAACCGCCCTCAGAAACATTCTTACTAAAGATGTTTCTCCAGACACTACCATGCGCGATGCCTTACGAAAGAGTGACCAAATGTTAAGGGAACGAATGGTTGCCTTTATGAAGAATATGGGCATAACGATGTTGAGCGATGAAGAAACCTTCTGTGTAAGTGTAGGAACTGCCATAACCTCCGCTACTGGTAAAAGTGGCAACGCCAAACAGCATGACTCTGTTTTGGAATATGACAAGATTAGCCAGAAGATTGATCATCTGACATCTACAATTTTGGAACGATTTGATACCGTTGGCGATTTAGTGAGATGGGAACAACGTATGGGCGACGATACTATGGATAGGAATCTTACGATGCGCGTGGGGTTGCCAATGTACTTGTTGCTAATGGATAAGTTTAATATCAAGTCAATCCATGTATGTGGTACTGGCTTGTGGTATGGTATTTATTTGCAACACCTTTTTAACGTAGCCGATTGAGTATGACATACGACGATATTATAGCAAAGGGGAACTTGGTTTATCACTCTCAAAAAGAGGATGATGCACTACGGTCATTACCTATAAAAGCGCATCCGTGCAAAGTTTCTTTCTATACACAGGAGAATCTGACCCGCTTTGACGAGTTGCTGTGCAAACTCTTAGTCGAAGAAGAATTACATAGCATTGGTTATTACGACCTCGGTACAAAGTTGGGCTTTGACATTGTGAACAAGCCCGATGAAGGTCTGTTTTTCGATGAGGCTGAGTTGCATCTTTACGACACAATGATAGAAAACACGAAGGCGTGGGGATTGATTGAAAAACAGGGTGACAACCTTACGCTCTCGAAACTTGGTGAGCTGTCTTTAGAACGAAACACGAAGTACCGTTTTATGGAAGGTACTTTGTCATGTTGTGTATTCGATGTAGAAGACAAACTGTTTACCGCCCTTTCAAACTCAGATGGAACAAGGATCGAAGGATTCCCATATAAAGAAATAGGAATAAAAGAAAGTATCATCGACTCTCATGATATTGGATACCCTGACGGCTGGGGTGGTTTTTTGGTTACAGAAAACGAAAGTCAATTAGTCAAGAATCTTCTGTTGCAAGTAGATGATAATATTCATATTTATGCTGCAGAAGAAACAACCTACATAGAATCAAGGATTGCCCGTTTAGATGTTGACTTGTATCAAATCACAGACGGCGATTATTATATCATGTTCAGCTACGATGGTGTTCCATGCAGGACACTCAACTCCTTTTACAGCCTACCCATCAACCAGGCAACAAAGGCGAGGAAGGTGGAACGTGCTCTTTACACCAAACTGATGAACGATAAAGACGCGTCTCTTACCTATAACTTGTTAGCTCCGTTCGAGGATATTTTGGAGATTGACAAATTGATAGAAGACAGTCGTCTTGATTGGAAAGACGCAAAACTCCGTGATTTGATATTCAACGAATGTAATTCTGACGATTGGAGGAATGTTTCCAGATTCTGTGATATTAGTGTCCTCGAAGAAATCATTCCTCAGTATTCCTCAGTTCTTGATTGGGGCGAGCTGACACTCAGGATGGTTTCTCACTTCATTTCTGATACATCAAAAGATTACCCATGGGAACGCAATATGTTACTTGCCCGAACTCCCGTGGAGAAATCGCTGGTTGTAAAATTCCTGAGTGAATATGAATTTCCACAGGGATTGGATGATGGCCAATGGGATTGGGAAGAGGTTGTGCCTCTAGTTGGAATCGATTTCGTAAAGAGCCACATAGAAGATATTCCTTTCAACCTTTCTAGCTTGACATCAGAATTGGACGATGAGCACAAAGAATTAGTGGTAGATTTTCCCGATGCCTGCTGGAATTGGGGATATATCTCTAATAACTATCCTATTGAGTTCCTCATTGACAATCTGTCAAGAATACAACAGCACATTTCTCTTCCAGCGTTATTGGATCGTATTTTCACGAATTCTGACAATGTTGTACTTGGAGTTAATTCCACAGAATTGAAAGGCATTTTGGAGGAAGAAAGCTCAGATGTAAGCAACAGGTTCAATGCGAACCAAAAAGAATATGTATGGAGCGATGAAGTGATTTCTTTCTTTGAGGAAACTCAATTGATAAGTTGGCCAAGTAGTACTTACAAAGACGGATTTGAACTTAACCCATATCTAATATGGGAGAAAGGATTCTTTGCAAGATACTATCACAGTATATCAACACCCAAGGGGTTTTCTTACGTCTCTTCGGCAATATCTGACAACAGTATAGTTGACTCTTTTCCTGATTTTGCTTGGGATTGGCTCCAACTTTCATCAAACGAGGCAATTATCAATGACGAGAAATTTGTTGTAAGACATGCAGCAGAAGTTGAAGCAAGAACTATTCTGCTAAACTGTGTCGAATCATTGGTGGAACCCTATTTCGCTTGTCTTAACGCAAATTCGCTCATGCAGGATGACGAATCTGTAAGGTCAAGACTTACTGATGCCGTATCGATTGACTTCCTTCGTTCAAACATCAATGCAAATTGGGACTGGAGTAGATTAACCCAGCGTGTTTACAAGACTATAAACCTAAAGGCTATGGGGAATGCGTCTTGGATAGACAAATGGGATTGGGATTTCTTATCGAACAGCCTTGATGTTGATGTTATTCTTGAATATGCAGAATCGTTTGCCAGGAAATGGAATTGGGTAACAATTCTGAAACGCCTTGAATACGACTGTCTATGCGAGAATTTGGATAAGATAGCTGCCATTCTATCAGAGTTAGAGGATTCCACAAGCGAATGGGAATCCTTGTCTGCCCAATTATCAACCATACAACTGATAGAAATGGTGGCATCACGTAAAGATGAAGTTTTCCATTGGAATTATTGCGATTTGTACAACCGTGCTGATTTTGACGCAAAGGATTATCTTGCAAAGCATATTGATGACATACAATGGGATATGTTTTCTTCTTCATTCGCTGTTAATCGTCTTTTCGCAAAGACAGGAACTAACAAGACGCAAAGTTTATGGATACGAATATATGCTGATATTATAAATAACGAGAACTACAATTGGAATTTCAAGTCATTGTCCCATCTTGCCAACGTTCTTAGGCTCCCAAGATTGTTTATGATAGACAAAGATTGGGATTGGGAGTATGTCTCAGAATGTGCCACATGGATTTCAACGGAAAAGAATAAAGACTATTTCTTCTGGAAGTTCAAATCCAATCTTTCTTTCCCCAAACTATCATTACGTCGCGATATTGGCTTAACCCAACAGGTGATAGCCAAAACAGAGCAAATGGATTGGGATTGGAATGCATTGGTAAACAACGAATCGGTTATCTTCGAATTTGCTTACATCATGAAGCATCAAGACAAACCTTGGAACTGGGCCTTGCTGTCCAACAGAGATGATTTGGATTTTGCCATTGTCGATGAACTTCGAGAAAAGCCTTGGGATTGGTATGTATTGACAGGTAAGGATTGTTTTGAACCGACTATAGATACGCTGGATTACATTGTTGAAAAAGAAGCAGGAATAAACTGGGATGCTATCTCTTCCAACCCACAATTAACAGTAGATGTCATTGAACATTATGAAAATCTGATTGACTGGGATTCTCTGATTGAGAAGAATCCTGCTTTCTTGCAATTAGTTACAGTCGCTTTTATAAAGAAGCATCTTGGCAAGATTTCATGGGAACTCCTTAACAACCGCCTTGAAACAAAGATAACAGAGGAAATGGTTGACGCCTTTGCTGATTATCTTGATTGGAAGAATGTGTCCCAGTCACAGGACATTCAATTTACTATTCCTTTTGTTCAAAAATATGAGAACAGATGGTATTGGTCAGAACTGAATAACAATCTTAAGGCCCGAAACGACATTCCAGATTTTGAAACTATTTTCGCCAAGCATAGTAAGGTGGCTGTATTTGTTGATCGCTTGAAGAGCGTGACCAACCATCCTTATATATACCACTTCACACATCTGTTTAATGCGATAGAAGTGATAAAGTCGCGAAAGATATTGAGCAGAGACAGAGCCGAAGAGCTTGGATTGCTAAAGTTCGATTCAGCTGGATCAGTCGTAACGAGAAGTAATTTGGCACATCCCTATGCCCGCTTCTACTTTAGACCTTGTACGCCCACACAGTACTATAACGAGGCTTTGGGAGCCGACTCTCAGCTTGGCTATTACAACAAAAGAGGCGAATGGAAAAGTAAATATCCGAAAGCCATAGGATTAGGACTGCCCAAGTGCCCGATACCTGTGTTTTTCAGATTTGACATTGAAGAGGTTCTTGCACAAATGCCTGAATTGTGTTTCTACAGCGACAGAAACATGCAATCGAACAACCCTAATGTATATGCAGTTATGGCGCATCCCAATCATTTGGGCGTTGAAGAATTGTATAGCACGATGCAGGATGCTTTTGAAGCGTCAATAGCTTCTGGTGAATACAATCGTTCTGTTCATCTGAATGAGATTGAGAAAGTTATGCATTATTCTCAGCAGGAGTTTCTGGTTAAATCAGAATTCGATTTCTCTAAACTCAAGTCATTGCTTATTATCTGTTATGACAAGCAGTATACAGAATTCCTGAGGGAAGTATTTAAAGATGATCCAATTTGCGAGAAAATAGTCAATGATGATTCTGTCTATGAGGTGTTATTTGAAAGAGAGAATAGATCTGTCTGTCTAAAAAAACAGGATGCCAGCTATTCATTGTCTTCTAATTTTATGGACGAACATTATTTCCGAATTTCAAGTGACACTCTACTGAGCATCGGATTTGACGTTTCATCAGCACATGTGGTCAAAGATAATGGAAAAGAATTAATTCTTACGGGAACCATTAAATGGACAAAAACAGAGAATCCGTTTAATGTATATTTTGTGGATCCAAATGCCAGAACGAAAGAATGGCTGATTTACAGCAACAGTTATACGCAAACTGAAGATTCCACGAAATATGAATTGGAGAAATCTGTTCGTGATACAATTGACTCTTTTGCTCCAACAATGAACGGTTTGCCGATACACCTCTCCAAGGAGTTGTTCTATCCACACATGGTTAATTCATATCATGGGATTGCACATACAGCAAGAGTGTTGCTGGCGACCCATCTACTATGTAATGTGATAAAGCTATCACAAGACGAAACCATTGCTTGCTGCATAGCGGCAATTATACATGACCTCGGGAAAAGTAATGATGTAGAAGGTGCTGAACACGGATATAAGTCAATGGTGTTATATAGAGAAAAAATCACATCTTTATTTGGTGACGCTAATCTCCAAAGACGTACTTTGAATGCCGTTAGATATCATTCAGTCAGGGATGACGATTGCCCTGACGAGGTTCGCCAAGATATAATATGGAAAGTGCTCAAAGATGCAGACGCTCTGGATAGAAGCCGATTCGGTGGACGGGGTTGTGATAAATCTTATCTACGTTTAGATATTTATCAATCAGCTGTTGGGCAAAATATTTTAGAATTGACATCATACCTTCCTGGATGGACTTCTTGTTTCGTAGGAAGTCAGCCTTATGAGGAACTTGTTGATATGATTAGAAAATATGTAAAATAGAAAAATATATTGTTATGTCGTATATAGAAAAAAGAGGCAACATTTTTAATTCCAATGCTATGGCTATTGTAAATGCGTTGGGGCGATGGGTAAAGGCATTGCTTTGGATTTCAAGCTTCGCTACCCGGAAATGTTTAAAGAGTATCAGAAGATATGCTTCAAGCATCTTCTAAAACCTGGGCAAATTCTACCGTACACGAAATCCGTCCCTATCATTCTGAATTTTGCCATAAAAGATGATTGGAAAGACCCTTCTCGTGTAGAATGGATAGAAGAGACCCTTCAGAAATTTGTGGCAAATTACCGTGCGATGGGAATAACTTCTGTTGCTTTCCCATGGATGGGAGCAATGAATGGTGGACTTCCTTTTGAAACGATACAAGGGTTGACCAGAAAATATCTTTCAGGATTGGATGATATTGAAATTGAGGTGTATGATTTTGACTCAGACGTGCCTTGTGGTTTGTATAATTCTTTAAAGCATATCGTATCTAATCAGATATTCACACCCCAGGAATTGGAGAAGATGTCACAAATAAAAGTCAGATATTGGGAGAAGATATTTAATGCTGTAAACGATGAAAAGACAAAAAGCATAAATAATTTGTGCCATTACATCGTAAACGGAAAAAGAATAATAGGTAAAACTAATATAGAAAGGTTATTTATATTCTTGACCCAATTTAATAATGGAAATTTTCCAAAAACAGACTCTCTATTCAAAAACTATTGATATGACAGAACTTGAATTACAGCAATACCTGCTCCGTGAGTACCCACAGGAGAATGCTCGGTGTGAGTGGAAGGAATTTAAGAATTTGAAGAACTCGTTCTGTGGGGACGAAAAGGATGATGTGATTTCCTACGTGTCGGCTATCGCCAACATGGAGGGTGGTTTTCTTGTGGTGGGTGTGCATGACAAGACACTGGAGATTGTCGGCACAGATACCTATAACTATGACCGCCAGAAAGCAATACTCCGATTGACGGAACGTTGCACGAACCTATCGAGCGAAGGGCTGGACATCGAGGAGTATATCACAGATGACACCCAAAAGGTGGTGTGGGTGATTCATATCCCTAAACATCTGCCCAAGCGTCCAGTCTATGCTCACGATAAGGCATGGCAACGGATAGAGGACTCTTTGGTGGAGCTGACACAGGAACGCTTGAATGCCATTTTGGATGAGCCTTTGTTCACAGATACCGACTGGTCTGCCGTAATCGTGCCCAATGCCACGATCGATGATTTGGATGAGGTGGCCATTGCCAAGGCAAAGGTGATGTTCAAGAAGGTACACAGTCGTATTCCTGCAGCAGAGGTAAATGCGTGGTCGGTAGAGGAATTCCTGAGTAATGCAGGAGTAATGATTGATGGAGGAATCACTCGGGCCGCTATCATTCTGCTGGGCAAGCCTGTTTCTGTGTTCAAACTCCGTCCTGCCGTAGTGAGAGTCACTTGGTCGTTACGTGATGAACATGAAGATGTAATTGACTATGAACACTTCACAGCACCGTTCATCTTGACTGTTGACCAGATACTTGCCAAGGTGCATAACCTGACGATGCGTGAAATGCCTGGCGGCACGATGTTCCCAGATGTGATGCAGCAATACGATGACTATTCCATGCGCGAAGTGCTTCATAACTGCATCGCACATCAGGACTATACCCTGCAAGAGAGAATCAATCTGGTGGAGAATCCAGGATTCCTATACTACGCCAATGGTGGTAGCTTTATTCCTGGCTCCTTGCAAAAGGCTTTGGCAACACATGGTCCACAACGCCACTATCGCAACGAATGCCTTTGCAATGCGATGGTGAACTTCAATATGATTGACATCGTTGGTCGAGGTATCCGCAAGATATTCAATGAGCAGTGGAAACGCCACTTCCCCATGCCTGACTACGAGATTGACGCAGCCAATAAGGAGGTTGCCGTCCGTCTGTATGGCAATGCTATCAATGAGAAGTACACTACACTCTTGAAAGAGAAGAAGGATCTGACTTTGGAGGATTGTATATTATTGGATGCCGTTCAGAAAGGACATCGAATCAATGAAACTGATGCCAACAATTTGCTTAGTAGAGGATTAGTTGAAGGTGAATACCCTGACCTTACTATATCGTTGAGCATTGCAAGGCAAACAAAACAAGTTCCGGAGTATACAAGATTGAAAGGGCTTGAAAAAGACAAATTGAAGCAAATGGTTATACAATTCCTACAAAACTCTGGAAGCGAAGGAGCACGTCGTGAATTTATATATAAATATCTCAAAGATGTGTTACCTTCCAATAAAACAGAAGAGCAGCAATTGCGTATCGTTGGGAGATTGTTGGTAGAAATGAACGAAGAAGGATTAATTGGAAAGGAAGGACTTAGATGGCTTGTAAGATGATGCGATCCGACCAAATTCGCCTAATCCAACCGTCAATCCGACCGTTTTGGCATCATCCGACCGAAATCCGACCGTTTTAATGGCACTCCCTAGTCCATCCGACCATTTCCCTGATTCCTGTTATATTAATAGTTCAATGAATATATTGTAAATAAATGAAGAAGTATTATCGAAAAATAGTATTCACAAATTCAAATATGAAAGCGGGTTTTAGATTTGAAGACAGATTTCAAATCTTACCTATCAATATGGATGGGAAACCTCAGAATCCCTGTGCACGACATTTCCCTCTTTATTTGGAATATACAATAGAATTTCCAAACGGAGAACCTGAAGATATTTTCGAATTAGGGGCGATTCGTATAAACAAAGAGAAGGAAATACTGAATTTGCTTTCTTGTTTGACCAATCATAGATTCTTTAATTATGACTCATCTATGATGGGATGGGGTATCATCATGCCTAATAAACTATCTGATGATATGACTGAGGATGAAAAGAAGAATTTCCACAATCAAGAAAGTCAATTATTTTTGGGCGGATATATCTATAAAGGGCTGAAAGAGGATATGCAAATAGATCATTTTTCAGATTTAAAAGAGGAAATCGTATACAAGGAGGCCAGAATGCATGAATATTATACAGATGATCCTGTTGATGATTTCCAACATGAAATATCGTTCCCAAACACTATAAGTTCAGCACTCTACTATTATTTCAATCTCTCACAAAAAACACGGGAGAAGGTTAATTCTTGTATTTATTTAGCATGTGACGGGATGGATATATCTGCACAAAAAAGAAGTTTGTCTTTCCTTTCTTATGTTTCAGCAATTGAAGGACTTGTTGACTTGGATGTAGATGATGATGAGATTCAATTTGAATGCAAAAGTTGCCAATCTATCAAATCGTCTCCCTATACTTGTCCTCAATGTGGACGACCTATATGGGGTGTCAAACAGAAATTTGTCAACTTCCTATCCAAATTCGTAGCTGGTAGTGAGAAATCACAGAAGATATATAAAGATATTTATAGTCTTCGGAGTAAAATGACTCATACAGGTAAACTCTTTTTAAGCGATTACGAATTATCTTTTAGTGAAAAATCGAATGTAAAGAATGAAGATGATTGGCTAATGAGGCTTAAGACTCTTCAATTATTCAGAATATCACTAGATTGTTGGTTGAGGTATCCAAAGAAGAAGAAACAATAGAATAAATATAAATAGAACATTATCATGATATTTGGAAAGAAAATAAAAGAGCTCAGAGAAGAGCGAGGATTGCTGCAACGACAATTGTCTGCGGCATTAGAGATTGATACACCTATGTATAGTAAAATAGAACGTGGTGAGAGAAAGGCAAAACGTAGCCAGATTCCTGTCATGGCTAAGCTCTTCGAAGTGGGCGAAAAGGAACTGCTCACTATTTGGTTAGCAGACAAAGTCCTTGATACCGTAGAAGATGCAAGTGAAGTGAAAAATGATGCTATCGCCTACGTTCAAAACGAGATCAAGAATGAATAGTGTCGGAGACGAAACTCACTGATTGTCTGAAAAATGTTATATTCTGCAAAGAAGTCTCCGACAATAACTATCAAACATATGTCGGAGATGTTGTCGGAGAGCCAATGTCCTGTAGAACATGATATTTCTTTCTTGCAAAGTTTAAGAGTTCTGAAACATATAATTATTACAATAGTAGAAAAATAAGATTCCCATCTATCATCTCTCTTATTGTTCCGTTAGAAGATCGTAAGGTGAACGCTATAATCGAGATCGCAAAGAAGATAAGTAGTCGGTTTAAACTTGAATAGATCAGAGATTTATGAAAATTGAAAGTGTTATTATAACAAACTTTAGGTCAATAAAAAATGCTGTGATTAGAATGCATGACATCACTGCCATTGTTGGTGAAAACAATGCAGGTAAGACAGCTGTACTTCGAGCGTTGAACTCCGTGATGAATTTTAAGGAAGAAGAAGAGAACTTTATCAATTACAGGCATCGTTTTGCACCAAGGTGCAATACTCATATAAGGGTGGTGTTTACGGATGTTCCTCAGAGATTTGCAGATAAAATAGTTGGTGGTAGGTTAACTATTCAATTTCATTATACATATTCAAGTCGAAAGAAACAATTTGCTTATTTGAATTCGCGAAATGAAGAAATAGTATTAGATGATACTTTTCTTGCAGAATTAAAAAATGAAATAATATATGTTTACATACCTGCAGATCGTACTAATAAAGATACCATTTGGGAAGATGATTCTATCTTAAAAAAATTGGTGCCCGCTTATGTTGCCCAACATACAGAAAACAGAGACACAATATCCACACACGTAAGAAAAGCAACAGAAAAGATTCATTCGGTTGCCTTAAAAAATCTAGAAAAAGAAATAAACAACTTATATCTGCAAAACAAAAGTGTTGATTTCAAAGTTAATTTCCCTTCCAATATAGACTATACTGTATTGTTAAGCAGTGTAATGCTTTCCATGAACGAATATGGTCATAACTATTTACTACAAGAATGGGGAAGTGGAACCAAAAGTTTGGCTG
>ERZ779919.525-NODE-525-length-17988-cov-8.02532_pt1 | contig 17988 bp, 15 predicted proteins | sample MGYA00511349_ERZ779919 | MGnify/ENA primary metagenome ERZ779919 (study PRJEB29588, sample SAMEA2147384) | human gut metagenome | biome: human gut; feature: human-associated habitat; material: faeces | place: Denmark | collected 2008/2010 ...
GTAATGCAGTATTTCTATCCATTTCAGCCCTATGATATTCTTTTTTTCTGAATTGAAAGGCCATTTCTTTTATTAACATTCCATCAACAATATTTTTTAATTGTGCATTTTCACAATCAATCATCAAGAAAACTTGACTGTCATTTTCACTCGAAATCAACACATTAACATTAACTACCATACTATTATTTTCATTAATGGCATATTCTACTAGAAACTCATCTGTTAAAACGAAATGTAACTCATTAAACACATCTAAAATAATTTTCATTTTTTAATCCTTCCATCAAATGCTCTTTTCAAAATCACTTAACCTAATAATACTCACATCCTTCAAATGCGCGATATGTTCTTTTCTTCTTTCTTCCAACACCTCATCATACCCCAAATTTTTTCCTATTTTTTTAACCTCGTCAAGAACTGATGAGCAACTCATATTTTCACTAATAAAACAGTCATAATCCATGAGCAGTTCATACAATGCTTTATTCTTATATATATCTGAACATATTTTTGCATTATCATCAAAATCTTCGTCTATAACTAAAGTAGTCAATATGTATTGTAATGTATCCTTATCAATATATGTAATTGCCCGTTTATCTGCTTCAAATGGAATACTTATATCTCTAATTCCTCGAAAAAAAGGATTGCCAATATTTCTTCTGCTTAAATATTTAGGAATAGTTTCCATAGAAAGACCCTCACTATTACTTGGACATGTGAGAACAAGAAAATCGTGCATCTCCGCATATGTCATTTGTCCAATTTTGTTGATTGCAGATACAATCAGACAAGATTCGCACTTCCCAACCTTACATTTCTGACAATATTCATTCGAATATTTCATAAAATTTTCCTTAAGCTTATACTGGTAAAAATAATCATCAGAAGTTTCGATGTCACCACATATAATCCACTCTAAGACAACATCTAATCTGATTTTTCTATCCTTTGTACGATTCATATAAAGAGGGTAATTCAAGTTTCTCTCAACAATATGCTCATCAAGCTTTCCAAGAAGAAACAAGTACCTATTGTTTATGTATTTCGAATTCAACCACAATTTAGGTAATCCTAATTTATTAATACTTCTTTTTATCTCATCCTTAACTAGCGTTTCAATTTGGTCGACCTCACAAAATGGCTGTTGTACTCCCGATATATCATACGAATATAAATCAATTTTACTAATTTGTTCATCAGACAATGCACTAATATCTGTTATTTGTTTTCGCGTTATTTTTTCCAAACAGTCTAACGCTACATCTATATTGCTTTCAGTCAATCTTTTTTGTGTATCATCTTCCTCAACAAGAGCACTTTTCAATCTTGAAATAAAATTCTCTGGTCTTCCCTTTTTCTTCGAATATAGTTTTTCTTTCTGTTCTTTATCGTTACGTACAGCCTCTATTCTGGTTATGATTTTGTTTAACTCAGTTGGCATAGAAATCAATTTTTTAATATATTCGTGAATACTTTCTCCTTTAAAATCAATATCTGTCGTAACATGCAAATATGCGTTCTTAAGAGTTGGCATTTTTTCAACATGATAAGCTAATCCTAATAACGCACTATCATAATCTGAAGCAACTTCTGTGGCGTGATTTTTTACTTGATGAACAAAATAATACTCTTCCTTTTCACCATTAACTTGTTTCCCTATCGAAAAGTCTTCCAAATATTCTATTTCCACAAAATACTCTTCCAATATTCGTTTATTCTCTTTGACTGAAAGAGATTTATCATATACTTCTAATATTTGCTTTATGGCAAATAATATTGCTAACTTTCCTTGATGATTATAACCATTCCAACTATTGGAGGCATCAAAGATTACGCCTGGATTTTCTTTTGACATTACAACTCCTCCATAATCCAACAAAAAATGCATTTTACATTTTCTTCTTTTATTCGCAATCACTATTCATTAAATCAAACACAGTTTCTTCCACAACTCGCACACACTCATCGGTATGTTTCTTAATATCATTTCCCCAGAACCGAATCACGGTCTATCCCATAAAGAGGAGCTTCTTGTTTATCTCATCGTCCCGTTCCACATTTCTAGATATTTTGTTAATCCAGAATTCACTATTATTGCTTTTCTCAAGACGTGGCTTGAGTACTTCCCAATCCTTGCCATGAAAAAATTCTCCATCACAGAAAATTACAATCTTATATTTTGTGAGAACAATATCCAGTTTTCCAGGAAGTTCCTTATAATTTTTTCTGTACCTGTAACCTTTCTGCCATAAAGTCTTCCTGAGCAGCACCTCAATTTTAGTATCATTTGACTTGATGTGCTACATATTCTTGTGTCGCTGTTCTGGAGTTAATACATCAGCCATACCTATTCCTTCTTTTCAAAAGTATTATCCTTAATGTAATTCGCGATAGTAGGATTATCCTTCATCATACCTAATAGCATTTGGTTATACTTAACAACTCTTTTCTCCATTGAATTAATTCTTCTGGCATCAAATATTTCGACATCAACCTGGGCTGGTAGGATTATTCCGACGTTTTTAGCATTCATCATCATACTGTACGCAAGAAGCTGCAATCTGTCATTCCTTGAATCGCCATTTGTATAGTCTTTGTACTTAACATCAAAGACAACTGTCTATCGGCGCAGAAAAAACTATTATCACTGCTAAAGCTTGATTCTTGGAACTTTAAATGGCGATTATTTCGCCTTTTATCACAGTTATTTTATATTTTCAAAAATTCAGGTATCATATGGGTATCACACATATGATACTTAAATTTTAATTATGGTTATTATCCATTCCCATTATTTTCTTAAAATTAGCATATGCCGTATCATCTTTAAGGATTTCAACCATCTCTGGGGTTACCATTTTTTCAAAAGCCTTTAGCGAATCAGGTTCAGCCACCTTTGATAAAATAAAATTTCTAAGCATCATTGTTAATGGTTCTCCAATTGCAGACTTATAATTAAATCCTAATAATTGCATTGTTTTAAGCGTGTCTACACTAATTAATTCTTTTATTTGCTCATATGTCTCCAATTGTTTGGTAACTCCACTTTGTTCTACTGAGCCACTATTCTTTAACAATTCCAATATTCTAGAAACTGTATTATGCAAATGTGCTATATCATCATCGCTAATCACTACTTTATCTAATTCAGATTTATATGCTTGAGCAATTCTAACTGCTTCTTCCCTTTCATTTAATAATTCATTTATAATTTCATCATATGTGGCTCGCAATTTCTCCGCATTTTTTTCATCTTTTATAGTTTTAATTTTGTTTGAAATAGCTGTTGCAGTTCCCTTAACTGCTAATTCTGTTAATGATCTTCCTAACTCCATCAACTCGTTTGCATACATTTCATCCATATCTATAATTAACCTTTCCTATCTATTTTATTTGTTGTACAATATTCATTTTTATATTCCTTTAAATAAACCGCATTAGTAATTTGCGCTACAAATTTATTCATTAAATCTGTTACTACATCATATATCTCTTTAAAGCGCTTCTCATCTAAATCTATACTCTCAAGTCTCTCTCCATGTGCAATTTCATTTCTCATTTTTAATAGAACCTCATCTATCATAACAAAACTTGGCTCATATTCTGCATAATCCAAGCCAATGGTTTCCATTATTTCAATAAAAACCTCTGAATTTAAATTACTGCCTGTCTTGATAACATCTTCATAAGGAATTTTTGCTTTATAACTACCTTCTGTCCTTATTTTATTAACTACTTGATTATGTATAGAAGCCTTTTTACTTTCTTTAAATAACTTAATTTCCTTATTTATTGATAACGCCATAAAATTACATTTCAATTCATCATATCTGCAATTTTGAAATGATACATAACACAAATAATATGTAGCAAGATTCTTTATCAATCCCTCCCAATGAGCATACAATAAAGCAATTCCAGCTCGTAGAGCTGTTATTTTAGCTGCTTTCTTTGAAGTAGCAATATTAGATGAAATTGATGAAAGTTCTTTCTTCCTCCATGCAGTTTCACTATCCACTGCATCTTGAAATTCATCCTCAGTTCTTATCTTCATCCTTTAAAATATTCTCTCCCCCAAATTGATAATTCCTTATATCTAGGTATGGCTCTAACTCCTGGTACAGTATTTCTAATATACGTTTCCTCTAAATAGATTGCTTTAACCTTTTTCTGCAACCATTTATTTTTATCTTCTATTTTAAGAATTGCTTCAATATTAGTCATTACCCCAAATGCAATTGTTTGAAATGCAGACGCTAAAAACGGGCCTGTGTATTTTCCATCCTCAAATTTTCTAAATGCGTCTTCTCCAAACAAACCAGATAACAAATCAAATGACTTTTCAAATCTATCCGTTATATCTTCTATATTATAGTTTGTATCATCACATATTTTCAGCACTTCTTTATCTAACAATTCAGAAAAATCTTTATATTTAGATATACAATTCCAATCAATATGATCTGCAACCAACAATCTAACTATCATTTCTTGGTCATATTGTTCGCCTGATTTTCTCTCACTAATCTTTAAGCATTTTTCAAAAGATATATTATTTGATAATTTTTCTATAAGTTCATATATATCCCTATTACTCATAATTACCAGGCAATTTCGCACTTCTTGATCACTTAATAATGAACCACCTGTATTTAGCCTTTGAAATAACTCGTATTTAGTATTTGAATCACTTTCCTTTTTTATAATAATAACATCTAACCTAGCTCTTTTAAGTGTTAGTTGTTGTTCTTTTGTAAAAGACAACTCACCATTTCCCTGCCACTTCATCCCAGCAAATGATGGTAAATCATCGGTAGCCTCTAAAACTAAAGGAGAAATATCTTTTCCATCCTCATCTTTTAGAATACCTACAAATTGAAATATCGTTGACAGCCTCTGTACTCCATCAATCACATCCCATGTTCCATCTTCTCTTTGACTAACAAAAATTTGAGGTATAGGTATATTTAACATAATTGACTCTATCAATTTAGTTTTTTGATAATCGCTCCATCGAAATACTCTCTGAAACTCCGGATGAATATCCAATTCTTCATCTCTATATAAATTTATTAGTTCTCCTATTGACATTTGATATGCCTCTCGATAAATCTCACTAGATTTCTTTGCAATTTCATCTTGTAATGACATAATTTACCCTCTTTTCAATCTTCTTCTCTGCAACTTTTTCCAAATAGTTCTTGCATCTTTACACAATTCTTCTTCAATTCCAATACCATTAATTAATATTTCCTTATCGACAATATCCAATACATTTTCTATCGGTTCATCTTCTCTTACAATCCGATCTACCTCTCTAAGCATTTGCCTTACAATTTCAATAGGTATATCATCTAGTTTAGGCACTAATATATTTCCTACTTCTCTAGGAAGTATTTCTAGTACACCTCCGCCATAACTTCTGCCACACAATTCCGTGAAAGCAAAAGATATACTATTATAATAGGACAATAAAATTCTTTCTGGCTCAACACCATCATTAAATTTGATTCTATGCATTGTATCCGTTGATACAGCATTGCAACAATTCAATACAAACTTAGGATAAAGATTATTTCTTCTTAGAAAAAACGCATCTGGCACCCACACAGATGGAATTCTATACCACCTATCTCTAATAGAACACTTATACCCTTTATTCTCTCCATTTACTTCTCCCAAATGAATGTATTCCTTGTGCTTATCTGGGTACCTCTCATACTCAACTTCTGGAAAATCAATCAAGTACGCAGCCTTACCAGCATCAACATTTTCCTTCCAGTCTTCTTCATTAAAATAAACACTATGTGCATGTGCACTTCTACCTATTAATGGTCGAACAACCTTCTCTAATTCATATTGTCTAACTGTTTTATCATTAACTGAAAAATACTTATTGTTTCCTGTTGTTATTCCGACATTTATCAATGCTGTATCTGATAACATCTGAAAACGATTATCTTTACGAATCTTTGATATCAATTCATTTTCTTTGTTATTTGTGAAATACTTTGTCCACTTCTCATGCACATGCTGTAATTTCTGAAATCCATTTGTATCAATATCAAAATCATTCAAATCATCTAGATTATTTAATTCAATAATTCTAATGCCTTTCTCTTCTGTCCCTTTTTCTCCAATAAAAACAACTATTTCCTGCTCTATATCTGGAAATACTAATTCTTCAAAAGTTATAAGCGTAATCTTCGATAAATGATTTGCCAAAAATAATCTTAAATCTTCTGCATATGCAACCTGCAAAATTTCTGCCGGAATTACAAATGCTATTTTTCCATTATCCGAAAGAAGATTTACACAAGCCACCATAAATCCAACCCAAGTATTTACAAGCCTATTAGATTTCATTCCCTGCGATACTAAAATTTCTGACATAAGTATTCTTTGATTTTCTTCAAGATACTGATATCTTATATATGGTGGATTTCCAAGAATCAAATCAAATTTCTTTTCATATGTGTTTTCATAATAATCAAAGAAATCTCGATTAATTATTTCTATCTTTTTTGAATTGGCAAATCTATGTTTTAACTTTTCTACCTCATCTTGCTCAATCTCAATTGCTGTTGCATCATTAAGTTGCTCCAGCATTTTCATATCGTCAAGAGCATCTATAAACACACCATCTCCACAGCTAGGTTCTAAAACTGTCTTTATTGATTCATCACTTGAAAACAATTTCACCATCATCTCCGCAAGCGGTAATGGTGTATAATATGCCCCTCTTAATTTCTGAGCAGAATTATTTTCTTTTAGTTTCATCTGATCACCTTATATTTCCTGTCGATATACTTTTCCTATCAAGTCTTGTATCTCAACAATTATTCTGTTCTTTTCCTTTTCTAATACTCTAACAGATGCCTTATCGGGACGTTTTATCATTTGCTCATTTAAAGCATATATTTTTCTTGTTTTTAGTACCACATCATCATATAGCTTTTTTTGTTTCGCATCTGAAAAATTTAATTTGATAAATGGCAACTTCTTAAGCAAAAATGTTCCTCTGGCGGTAAATCCATTTTCAAAATCGCTTCCTTGCATTTGAAAATATTTTTCTGTATATGGATGTGCTAACCATGCCTGGATGTACTCCAAATCATACTCTTTATCTTCTAGTTCACTAATAGCACAATATCCTGCTGTTCCACCAGATGCAATTAACATATCATCTTTATCATATGCATACATTGGCTCTTTACTTAATATTCTAACAATCAGTTTAGGTGTATTAATAAATGCTGTTAAAGCCTGAGTCCTTCCATATTTATACCATGTATCTGTTGTTGCATCTGGAATATCTCTGCCTACTCCATTATTCAAACATCTCGGAACTAGTCTGTCATAACAATCCAGCAAATATTTCAATGCTCCTGGGTACTTTTTCTGCATAGTATCCATATCAATTAATTTTCCTTTTGTATCATATGGAAAAATAATTTTTTTATCAGTCGATAATACAGAATACGTATTCATTCCCTTTTCACTTGCTTTTGTCGGCTTAAAATATGGCTTCAAGATATCTTTTTCAATACTGTAATGTTCTCCGAATCTTTCAATATTAATACACTTTTCATCTTCTGATTCTATGCAAGAATAATCGAACCAGTATACTTCCTTTTTATCCGAAAATTTTTCAGGTCTTTCTGCACTTGTCTGAATACCATTAAATATATTAACCACCTTAGAAAGAGGCACCGCCTTATCCCGAATATCACTTATAAGGTGCATAAAGTTCGTATCAGTCGTAAGACTCCATGGATTTTTCGTTAAATCTGTATTTTTGACTTCTACACTATTAACATTATATCCTGTCCACAAATCAGTTACAGATTTAACATATGAGTACTTTACATTTGAATTAGCTCTTTTTACAATGGTAACAATTGAACTATAAATTGTCTTATCCGGAAATAACTGTGTATCTCCAAAATCTACAATTTCAGATATGTTGCCACAAATAAGATTTCTTAGTTCTTGTCCCGATGCAATTTTATAAAACTTATTTGGGATTATGTAGCACAATACCCCTGATTCTTTCAGCAGTTCAAATGCTTGCTCTACAAACAAATAATACTTATCAAATTGTTTAAATGCTGTTTTGTACTTATTCTTATATATCGAAAATTCAGCTTCACCTGACAACACATTCATATCCTCAGTCTTTACATAAGGTGGATTTCCAAGAATCGCATCAAACTTTCCACCATTATTAATACTGTTCCAATCAAATGGCGACATCTTTACCAATTCATCAACTGATAATTCAATATTTTCAACATCTTTATCAGATATGAGAGAATTTCCTGATAGAATATTCTCGTCAAGATTTGGCAAAATAGGAGCTACCTCTTTAACTGATGGTTCTGTCTCATTCTCCAATAACTTAAGCAACAAAGAAAATTTACTAACTTCTACTGCATGAATATCAATATCAACACCATAAATACACTTCTTTAAAATTTCGCGCTTATCAACAATTGGCAATTTTTTCTTACCATTTTCCATTTCAAGAAGATAATCAGGATTATTTTCCAGATACCACTTTTCACAGTAATCAATAATAAACTGGTATGCCTCTTCTAAAAAGACACCTGAACCACACGCAATATCTGCTATTCTTAGTTCAGCAATATCTTTTGGACTCTTTCCTTTACATATTGGATCTAAGGTATTTTTTACCATATATTTAACAATTTCAACTGGGGTACTAACAACAGATCTATTTTTATATTCATTTTTCTTAGCTAATAAAACCTCTCCGCCAGATATTGTTAAACTTTCAGCCAAAAATGATTCATATATTTTTCCTAAAACACTTGGTTCTATTATGTTAAATAAGTATGGTGTCTTAGGATAATATAACATTTCAATCATATCAAATATAACATCTGCGCTTAGGTCGAATATAGGATTTTCTCCCTTAAAAAGGCCTGAATTATACTTTTTATCAGCTTCCCTAAATGTTTCTGTTAATATCATCTGTAGCTCTGTTTTATCGCTTGTCATTTCATATAATTTCTTGTACAGCGGGAGTTTTCTATCTTCACATATACGTAAAAAAATAATCTGATTGATAAATTCCTGAACCACATCGTTTAATACACGTTCATCATGATACCTAACATTATTAGAATACAAATACCTTCCTATCTCTAACCGCCACGAATTAATCTGCTCTAAAAAAATGTTATCGATCTTTGTATGATATTTTTCACTTTCTTGAAAATTCTTGGCTACAAAATCATCATATGCTCCACTATAGACACTTTCTTTAGAAACGAGTGCATTGATCTCATCAAATTTTTTAGCGTATTCTTCAAAATAATATTTTCGGTACAAAGCTGTTCTTGCATTATCCCCAGGTGCTGGTTTTATTGTTGTATCATATATCAGCATATCTTCAAAATTTGTTAGTATCACCATAGCATGATTTGCATTCCAACCATATTTTCTTGCCTGAATAGCAGGTTCTGTTTCCACAACTATATCCACACTCGGTTTTTTGGCTTCTACAAATAATTTAGATACTCCATTCAATGTTAATGTATAATCTGGTCTTTCAGAATAATTAGAAAATCTTTCCACAACTACCTCTTTATATTGAGGTAATTTTCCTTGTACATTTTGTACATCCCACCCAAAGCACTCCAACAATGGATTTATATATTCATCTCTACATTCGGTTTCATTATAGGCATTTTTTGTATCGTGATAATATTTCATATTTTCGCGATATTTCTTTATCAAATCCTTCAATCTATCTAAATCCATCTTGTCCTCCTGTTTTTACTAACTCGTCAATCAGATAGTTTTTCTATTGTTTTTATTATACTCTCCGCAGTGTCCGTTAAAACGTACTTGCCCCGTGTTTTTTGTTCAACAAAACCTTCTTTTTGAAGCACACCAAACATGCTATTAACTTTCATCTTACTGTAATTTAATGTCGTTGCTATCTGTTGCTGTGTCAAAGGTATCACCTTTTCATCTAATATAATAGCTTCATTATCATGCATTAATTTAAGTAAATCATAATAATCATTCAATAATAATTTAATACCCATTTAACTGGTCTCCTGTATTTTCAAGCTCTAAGCGATGCATTAATTATATCACATATATTTAGATTTTAAAATATCATTTTTTTATTATCTGTTTCACTTATTTTTATTCTTTACAACCATCTTCCCCACACTCTCCAGAAACCTCTCCAACAGATTAACCCCATCAATTACAAACTGCTTCATAAACTCATACGCCTTCTCCAACAGTTCCTTTAATGTAGTATTTTCCTCTCTAAGCTTCTGGTTCTCATACATTACATCAATAAGCTTCTCCCTGACATCATCAGTTCCACCCTGTCGGAACATATCATATACGTTCTCTGCAATTTTTGTTCTTTCAATCAGTTCACTTTCCTTAGAAGAAAGAAGTTCCAGATTATTCTTTTTATCCGTAATCATATCTTCATATTTTGCATATTCCGTTTCTGCTGCATTAATACTACTCCTGTCTGTCTCCAGCCTGTCCTCATCTGCACTTATACACGATCTCATTTATCACGATTTCCTCTGCCATCGCTCTCGCCTGATTCCGCAAATACAGCTGCTCCATAAATGTTTTCTTTTTACCCGTCATATGCTTTTTCAACCAAGTCTCTTCAATATTGTCCAATCGTTCATAAGCTTCTTCGTTTATTGCTTCTGCCTGCTTTTTCAACTGTCCCATTCTTGCCATATGACGATACCCAGAAGGTTTATTTTCTTCCATATACCTAAGCCACATCCAACCATATTTTCCAATATCCGCAAGATTGTATTCTGCTTCATCAACAGATATAAGAGGATATAAAATGCCATCCACTTCTTTATACTCAACACCAAGTTCTTCAAATAATGTCATAGTAATTGTCCTTTCTTTTCAAGACCGCAACATCGCAAGGTCTATATATTTTGCAACCTTGCAAGCTTCAAGATTGCAAAACCTGACACTTTGCAATGTTGCGATGTTAGATTTTTATGCTCGCAAATTCCAGTACCAGTTATTATTGCAACGCTCAGCCTTTATCTTTAGTTCCTTCTTTGCTGTCTCAAGTGTTCTTTTCGATATTCCTTCCTGTGCAGCAAGCTCTATAATTTCTGTACTTAAAATTCTCTGTGTTCTTTCTGCCTGTTCTCTTAAAAACTGCTTTGCCATCTCAAGTTTGCTTGCTTTAGGAACCATACCCCCCAGTACTTCATCAGCAGTAATTTCATAATCACCTAACCAATGAAATCCGTCCTCTGCCAGTTCAAATGCTTTCGGATGACCAAATGCTGCAAGATTATTCTTTATCTGTATCATTGCCCTGAGATTACTCTGCCCTTCTATTCTGCCGACAAGCATTACACTCCTTGCCACAGCAAAGAAATCAATGGAACCCATTCCCCGGTAAGCAGCCTTTGCTCCTGAGCCTTTATTCATATGACCGATAAGAACAATGGCACAGCCTGTTCTTTCAGCAATACTTCCAAGCTTCTTCGTCATTTCTCTGGCTTCATTTGCCCGGTTCATATCAGTATCCCCGCCAAGATAAGCCTGTATCGGATCAAAGATGCACAACTTCGCATTTTCTCTTTTTATAGCTTCCTCTATCCTGTCATCCGTCATGCTCACACTCTTATCAGACTCATCTATGATTGATATTCTGCTGCAGTCTGCATTTGCTGCTTCAAGCCTCGGCTTGACTGTATCTGCAAGTCCGTCTTCTGCCGTCTGATATATTACATTTACAGGCTCAGTAATATTCATATTTTCATCTATACATTCTCCCATTGACAGCTTTGCTGCAATATTAAGTATCAGCGTAGATTTCCCATCACCGGGGTCTCCCTGCACTATTGACAGCTTTCCATAAGGGATAAATGGATACCACAGCCATTTAATCTGCTGTGATTCAACCTCAGAGAGGTGTATCATTTTTAATTCTGTATTTGTTTCCACTGTCTGCCTCACTTTCGTAAATAATCATTGTCTCAAAAGTGGGCTGCTGTTATACTTTAATTGGTGTTTTGGTAACAGAAGCCCGCTTTTGTTATCTGCCGTGGCTTTCCCGATTGCCGTCAGGAAAGCCACTATTTCTGCCAGAGGTATTTTGCTCCATCCAGCATATCCACAACTGTTTTTATCATAGCAAGATAGTCATGCTGCAATTCTTCAATATCTGTATAAGCTTCACCATCAACCGGTGATTCTTTTTCTTTTATCTGTCCTGTTTCTATGATTTCATCATACATTTTGTGAATATCTGCCTGCATCTTCTCAAGCGTCTGCACAAGCATATATACAGTTTCTTTCTTACCTACAACACAGATTCGACCATAGATACAGCATCTTGTAAAAAATGTTTTCTTCATCATTCCACTTGCCTTGATTCTTGCTTCAATTTCACGCCTTTCATAGTCTGATATGCGAAAACTGATTGTCGGATTCTTATGAACTCCACTCACTGAACATCACCTCCATTCCCTGTACACGGCACAAATTCTTCATTAAGCTTATCAGCCATCTCAATCTGCTCTGTCGGAAACATATGTGCATAATGAAATGTGATTGTCTGGCTCTCATGCCCAACCCTATTTCCAATGGCTACCGCTGAAAAACCCAGGCGAATAAGTAAAGAAATGTGCGAATGCCTAAGATCATGAATTCTTATTCTCTTTACTCCTGCCGCTTTAGCTCCTCTGCTCATCTCGTGGTGCAGGTATGACTTCGTAATCTGAAATATTCTGTCATCTCTGCCATATCCATACAACATTCCGATAAACTGTCTTAACTCTTCTACCAGAAAATCAGGAATTACAACATCCCTTCTGCTCTTTTCCGTCTTAGGATCTGTGATGATATCCTCACCATTGATATACTGATAAGACTTTGTAATATGAAGTTTCTTATTCTTAAAATCAATATCTGCCGGTGTCAGAGCAAGCAGTTCACCTTCCCTTATTCCGCACCAGTAAAGAATCTGGAACGCATAATAAGATATTGGCTTATCTTTTACACATTCTATGAACTTGAGATATTCTTCTTTTGTCCAGAAATCCATCTCATCAGCTTTGCCTTTACCAATTGTCCCAGCCTTCTTTACAGGATTTTCTCTCAGATTGTAAAAGCGTACCGCATGATTAAATATGGCTGACAGTTCTGACTGCATTGTTTTCAGGTAAGTCGGCTTATATGGCTTATCGTCTGACTGTCTCTTCTTGATCATCTCATTCTGCCATTTGATAATATCCGCAGGACTGATTTCATTCATCTTCTTGTCCTTGAAATATGGAATCAGCTTCTTCTGAAAAATAACATCCTTTGTACGCCATGTGTTAAGCTTCAGCTTTGGCTTTAAGACCTCCTCATACAGCTTGTAGAAGTCTTCAAATCTCATATCCAGATTTGTTGCCTGCTGCAGCAGAAACTTCTGCTCATACTCCAATGCCTCCTTTCTTGTCCGAAAGCCACGTTTGAGCTTTCTTTTGTTTTTACCTGTCCAATCGTTGTAGTGGAAGGAGACATACCACGTCCCCCTCGCCTCATCCTTGTATGCTGCCATACAACTGCTCCTTTCCCTTATGCTGTCTTATCACATAAGTCATATACTTTACTGTCAAGATACTTACGGCTGACTCTGCCGGCTCTGACATAGAAGCCTTTAGAAGATAATTCCTTGTTAGCTTCTCTTATTACTTTGTATGCATGAGATACCGATACATCAAGCATCTCAGCAACCTCTTTTGCTGTGTAATATAACTTCTCCATAGTGCATTCACCTCCTCTCCCCGGCAATTACCGGTATGTATCAAGCACTTGTATTGGCAGCTACTTATATATAACTCGTTGCAACTATTGTATTTTCTTGTCTTAAATTTTAAAAGGGACAAACCCGACCCTTTTTCTCTGATAAGGGTACAATAGCGGTTTTTTACAAACATAGCAGCATCCCTGTCTCTTGATTACATCACTTATTCTAATTCAAAGTATGAATTTGCTAAATATTCTCTCATGGACTTTTTTCGTCAAAACATATTCTCTGACGGACTTTTTTATCTTTAAGTACAATTAATCCATACTTAAACCAATAAATATGTCTCTACAAACACTGTCTGCGTCATCAGGTAACATTGTGGCAATACTGGCACATCGTGTGTTAAAAACTTTCTGTGCGATTAATTCTATAACCAACCCACAAATTACGGAAGTGACACCACTGGTGTATTTTCACTAATTTGCACCAGTTTTTGGTGCTTCATATAATTGGGATAATTTTTGAAAATAAAAAGAAATGTGATAATAGAAAATACCTATGACACTTCTGTTTAGTACTTATTAATATCTGTGGTACTATCAAAACAGGTATCATATAGGTATCACGATAAAAGAAAAAGCCCCATAAATGGCTTGTTTACGCCATTTATGAAGCTCTGTTTACTATTCAAACTCCAGACAGACAGTACGGAGTATAAAGCAAAATCGTTGATTTTAAGCCATTTTGGGGCAATATAAGTAACTATAAAACCATATAAAAATATTAAAAAATGCAATTTTAATGCAATGAGGTGCAATTAAAATTATCTGATTTGTACCTAATCCCAAATCTCAATATCGACTATTTAGTTAAAGGCGTTCAATAAATGAGCGTCTTTTTTCATACCAAAAATCGAAAGGAGAAAGAGAAAATATGAATAAGCTAGTAAAGCGATTACTGACAGGAACGCTTGCTTTTGCAACCATTCTCACGGCATTACCAGTGACGGCGGTTCACGCTTCCGGCAATCAATACTGGACAGAATCAGCAGAACGTGTCGGCTACATTGAACACGTTATGAATGATGGTTCTATCAAATCCACATTTAATGAGGGACACATGAAAGTTGAGGGCGAAACTGCCTACTGCGTGGACATCAATACCAGTTTCAAGAATGGCTATAAAACACGCTCTGACGCAAGCTCCCGTATGAGTAGCGATCAGATTGCGGACGTTGCTCTTTCCTTAGAGTACGTCAAGCAATATACCGCTTCTCATACGAACTTGAATTATAAACAGGGATACTTGCTGGAACAATGTGTTGTCTGGCAGAGATTGAGTGAACAGCTCGGCTGGCAGTGCGACAACGTCAGAGCTTCCTATAATGAAATCTCACAGGCGGTACAGAATGAAGTGTACGCTGGTGCGAAAGCATTTGTGAAAGCAAATAAGGGACGCTATGAATGTGGCGGTTACATTTATACTGGCGAAGGACAGGACATCGGACAGTTCTGGGCGAAGTTAAATGTAGGAAATGCAAAGGTCAAAAAGACTTCTTCCAATCCAACGGTCACAGATGGCAATGCCAACTATTCCTTTGAGGGTGCGACATTTGGTGTCTATTCTGATAAGGGCTGTAACAGCCAGCTTGCCACACTTACTGCCGATGGAAACGGCGATACCAAAGAAGTTGAGGTAAAAGCCGGAACAGTTTACATCAAAGAACTTTCCGCACCAAAAGGTTACAAGCTGGATTCTACTGTCCATGCCTTAAATGTGGAAGTTGGAAAAACAGCGACATTAACTGTTGCTGACACTCCAAAGGTCACAGAGACTTTGATTGATTTATTCAAAATTGACATGGAAACAGGAAAATCTACTCCACAGGGAACTGCTTCTTTAGAGGGTGCAGAGTTCACATGGAGCTATTATGACGGATACTACAATGCAGATAATCTACCTGCAAAAGCTACCCGTACATGGACAACCAAAACCGTTGCCGAAAAAGACAGTGCCGGAACTATCCATTATGTATCCAGACTTGCTGACAACTACAAGGTATCCGGCGACAGCTTCTATACACAAGACGGAAAAAATGTACTGCCACTTGGTACACTCACTGTCACAGAAACAAAAGCACCAAACGGTTATCTATTAGAGGGTGCATATATGCAGGCTGACGGAAGTTCTGAACAGATTAAGGGAACATACCTTACACAGATTTCCGAAGATGGAGAACTTGCTATACTCTCTGGAAGCAATCAGTATTCCGTATCCGATAAGGTTATCCGTGGCGGTGTGAAAATCCAGAAACGTGACCTTGAAACAAAGGATACCAAAGCACAGGGAAGTGCGACCTTACAGTACACAGAATTTAATATCATTTCCTTAAATGACAGTCCTGTACTGGTTGAGGGAAAATTATACAGCAAGAATGAAACTGTCAAGAAGATTCAGACAGGAATTGACGGAATCGCTTCTACTTCTGCTGATTTACTCCCTTACGGAAATTACAGATTAGAAGAAAGCAAAGCACCAGAGGGCTACTTGACAGATGGTGCAAAGGCAATCGACTTTTCTATCACAGAAGATGGAAAAATCGTAGACTTGACTGACAAATCCCACTCTGTCTACAACCAGATTAAGCGTGGCGATATTGAGGGTGTAAAAATCGGTGCAGGTACACACAAACGCCTTGCAGGTGTTCCATTCAGAATTACAAGCAAGACAACGGGAGAATCCCATATTGTAGTCACTGACAAAAACGGTCAGTTCTCCACTGCTTCAAGCTGGGCTTCCCACAAGGTCAATACCAATGCCGGAAAATCCAGTGAGGACGGTGTATGGTTTGGAACATCTGAACCAGACGACAGCAAAGGTGCATTACTTTATGATACCTATGTGATTGAGGAATTAAAGTGTGATTCCAACGCCGGATTTAAGCTGATTCCAGCTTTTGAGGTGGTCGTATCCAGAAATAAAGTGACCGTAAATTTAGGGACACTGACCGATGAATATGAAAAAGAAATCACAATCCATACCACAGCTACCGACAAGAAAACTGGCGAAAAAATGATTGTTGCCGGAAAAGACATCAAGATCGTGGACAAAGTCACACTTGATGGCTTGGAAGTTGGAACAAAATATAAATTATCCGGCTGGCAGATGTTAAAGGAAGAAAATGCCGAACTTCTGATTGACGGGAAATGTGTAGACAGTGATTACACTTTCACTGCTGACAGCGAAAAAATGGTAGTTGAAATTACTTACAGCTTTGACGGTTCAGCTCTTGGCGGTCAGAACCTTGTTACCTTTGAGGAATTGTACGATATGAGCAATCCGAAAGAGCCTGTCAAGGTTGCCGAACATAAGGACATCAACGATGATGGACAGACCGTTCTTATCACAGAACGTATCATCAAAATCCATACGACCGCTACGGACAAGAACGGCAAGAAAGAAATCGAAGCCGGAAAAGATGTAACGATTGTGGATAAAGTCACATTAGATGGGCTGGAAGTTGGAACAAAATACAAACTTTCCGGCTGGCAGATGTTAAAAGAGGAAAATGCAGAACTTCTGATTGATGGAAAGAAAGTATCCAATGATTATGAGTTTACAGCCGACAATGAAAAAATGACAGTTGAGATTGCATTTACTTTTGATGGTTCTTCTCTTGGTGGCAAGAGCCTTGTCACATTTGAGGAATTATACGATATGACCAATCCAGACGAACCAAAGAAAGTGACAGAACATAAGGACATCACAGACGATGGACAGACTGTGACAATCAAGGAAGTGCCGGAAGTCCCAGACACACCAAAGGATACCGACACGCCGGATACACCATCTACGGTTACTAAGACAAGTGACAGCCCAAAAACAGGCGACAATACCAATATCTATGCTTATCTTGCCATGCTCGGTCTTTCCTGCGTAGGGCTTGGCGGTATGCTTTACTTCAAACGCCGTAAAAAGAAATCATAAGGCGGTAATGTAGCGGTTGGTAGAGCGTTCAAGGTCGCCACCCTTTTTGCAACTTCACGCTCCCGTGAAGCTTTGATTTATGGGAGCGTGAAGTCCACTAAGGGCGTGGGGAGTGTAGCTCCCCACAAAGTACAGCAGGAAAGAACTTACAAATAGAAAGAAAAGAGGTCAATTATTATGGAATTAAGATTTGTCGTACCAAA
>ERZ779919.542-NODE-542-length-17650-cov-6.36357_pt1 | contig 17650 bp, 17 predicted proteins | sample MGYA00511349_ERZ779919 | MGnify/ENA primary metagenome ERZ779919 (study PRJEB29588, sample SAMEA2147384) | human gut metagenome | biome: human gut; feature: human-associated habitat; material: faeces | place: Denmark | collected 2008/2010 ...
TATACCACACATTATCCTTAAAATATATAGTAGCTATTTAATTTACGTTATACTAGTTAAGAATTCATCAAATATTTGCTCATTATCTTTTTCAAAAAAGCCTCTTTTTATATATTCATCAAGAAGCAATGTTTCCATATCCATTCTATCCAATTGTGAAATACTATTGCGTGAAGTTACTGTAGAATTTTGGTTTATAAAATAATGATATAATGGTCGCTCAATCCTATACGAATTCTTAACATAACGCTTGATTAATGACCCCCAATAATTATCTTCATATGAAACATTCTCCGGAAATACAATATTATGTCCGTAAATTAACTCTCTATCATACAATCCGGTTACAATTCCACCCCATTCTGGCTGAAAATTGGATTTTTCATCATTTCCTTTGTCTCGAATCAATTGACAATTTACAACATCATAGCCTCCTTCAAACATTTCCTTTACCAATACTTCATACATATCCGGTTCAATCCAATCATCCGAATCCACAAATCCTATGTAATCACCTGTAGCATAATTTAGCCCCATATTTCTAGCGCCACCTTGCCTGAGATTTTGCTCATATGTAATGACCAGTATATTATCAGAGTAGCGTGTCTCCCATAATAAAAGTTTTTCTAATGTATTGTCCGTAGATGCATCATTAACTAATATTATCTGCATATGTTCCATACCAATAGACTGTCGTACTACAGATGAAAGACATCTGTCTATATATTTTTCCACATTATAGCATGGAATTATAGCACTAATTATATATTTTTCATTCACCATCATTTACCTTAATTAATATTGTTTTGAAATTATTATAGCTTTAAATAATTCTATATCTTCTTTTGTAGTTATCTTAATATTAGTTTGATTTCCATATGACTGATATATTTTTTCTCCAAGTTCATACATCAAACTTGTAATATGTGGCTCTACCTTTTCAATAATACCTTTTCTTTTACCTTCCTCATACAATTTTATTAGGTATGAAAATTTGAAACTTTGAGGACAACAAATTTGTATTATTTCATCTCGGTTTATCCATTTAGTACTACAAATCCCATTTTCATTACTGCCTAATAGTTGATAGCACGGAGTACATGATACTGACATTCTATTTTTCTTACATACTTTTATAGAATCATTTAAAATCTCCTGGCTTGTAAACGGAGCAGCTCCATAATGGATCATAACAATATCTTCTTGGCATATACTTCTTTCAAGTTCATTAATTCCCGAAATAACAGACTCCATAAATGTATTACCGCCTTCTACAATCCATTTGACCTTCGTTAAATTTTCCAGTTTTACCATATTTTTAACATAATCAATCCAGTTCTTATGGCATACAATTTCAATAGAATTAATGTTAGGATTTTTCTGATATATCTCAACTGTGTATGCTAAAATTGGTTTTCCTAATATCTCAACAAATTGTTTCGGTCTATCTGCACCTACTCGAGTACCATTTCCTCCCGCTAATATCATAGCTGTAATCATCTGAATAATCCCCCTTATATTGTAATTCCATAACTATCTAAAGCCTTATCTATAAACCTTATTAAATTATGATAGGATGGCAAAAAGAAAAAACTATCGTCGTCACCAACACTTCCTTTATACAGTCCCCATGCAAACCAATAGAATGCCGAAATAGGAATAAATGAATAAAAAAATCTTTTTTCTTTCTTATTTAATTCTCTACCAAAATACATTTTCATATATCTATCAATTTGTTCATCCGTATAATCACCCCTGCACAATATACATCCGATATCATTTGCCTCGTAATTTAATCCTGCATACTCCCAATCAATTAAATATATTTTTCCATTATCACCATACAAATAATTTGGTGCATATGTATCATTATGACATAATACTTTTTTGTACCCCAATTTCTTAGCATCCTGTTCAAGAGCCATATATAATGCTATAACTTTTGAAATTATAACTTTAAATTCTTTTTTTAAATTTCCTTTTGTTAAAGATGCAATTTCAATCAATCTTAACGCTTCATCAATATTATCAAAATATTTTATTTCATCTTTTACTTCTATAGAATGTAACTTATGTAAATAATCCATTGCTGTCATCAATTGATCATCTGATTCTTCAAACTTGCAATTCTGTGCACCTTCAATAAAGTATGAAAGCTTCCAGCCTGTCTTATCCATATATATGACAGAATCATCAATCCCTATATTCTTTGCAATATTTTGTGCATATATCTCTGTTTTCCTATCCACTAAATTTCCTGCGGTTCCACCAGGATGTCTATAAACATATTTTTTACTGCCTACTTTAAATGCAAATGATACATTTGTTAGTCCCGCATTTATCACACTTATCTCACTAATTTGATTGGGATTACATTTCAAAACATATATTATATTTTTAATGATATCAGAATCAACATTCATTAAAAACTCTGAGTCAAACTGTCTTAAGTCATCAATATTATCAAACTCCAAAATTTTATTATTATCATATTTCCTAATATACAATGTAAGTTTTTTCTGATGTTTTGCATAAAATTCTTCCCAAAACATACTCGAAATACCAAAATCATTGATTTCTGTTTCCATATATGATTTGAATATAGTAGAAAATCGTTCATTAAAATAAGCATGCCCAACCATTGCCATGCAGTTTTCCCCACCAACAGACAAATCTGTTATGACATCCTCATCTGAAAAATCAATCGCAAACTCATTGAATCTATTTTCTAGATAAGTACATGCTCTATATGACTGATTATACGAATTATCATCGAGAAAAGGATTATCGATAAAATAATGATCTGCACAACAAATATATGTATTTGATAAATACTCTCTTGCTTTATATAACGAATATAAGTTTCCCTTTTTATCAAACAAATTATTGATAATTAACTTTATATTATATTTTTGTTCGAGATAGAAAAATTTTTCTTTCATATATCCAACAACTATATAAATATCTTTAATTCCTGCATTTTGTAATTGTTCTATCTGTCTTTCAATCAGTATTTCGCCTTTTACACAAAATAATCCCTTTGGTTTTTCATATGTAAATGGTGCAAACTTTGACGATTTTCCGGCAGCTAATATTATTGCATTTTTCATATTGTATTTCTCCAATATCCTTTCCATATATGAGGACTTTTCCGTTTATCCAATGGTGGATACTCCAAATAATTTCCATACATATGAGTTAAGTAAAATTTACTATCTACTGGTCCCCAAAATTTAGTATTTTCAAAATTATAATTATCTTTTTCACTAAATATTTCACTTTGCAATATTTCTTTGTATCCATATGGTCCAAAAACATTACCGCAATATTTACAATCTTGATAATTCCTTTTCTCTAGTTTATCCCATAATATCCTAATATTTCTAAATATCTCATTAGAAGTTTTCTTTTCAGATATCATATTCTTAATTCTCTTTTGTTCATAATATGACTCATTCATTATTTTTTGAGCCTCATCTACCGTATTCCCTAGATATACTAAAGGAAAAATATCAATACTAATCCCACTTTTTATTAACAACGGAAAATCAATAATATTGAGAATTGTTCTAGTATCAATTACACGAGCATACATATAAAAATAGCCATCAGTGCATGCTGGCATACACATTTTATACCTTACATCTTTTTCCAAAAGTCTATATAATTCATTGATACTACTGATTGGCATATATATATCTATATCATCATCCCAAGGAATAAATCCCGAATGCCTTACAGCTCCTAATAAAGAACCATATGCTAAAAAATATTGCAAATTATTTTCTTCGCATATATCATGAATATACTTTAATATTTCAAACTGAATCTTTTTTGATTCATCTTCCGACACTTCCTTCAATCCAGATATTTCATACTTCTTTTGTTCTACCCTTGGATCAAAAAATTGGTAAATATGTTTTTCTTTATCATACCCTAATTTTATCAACTGATTACTCATTTCATCAAAATAAGGAGTACCAATTAACACTAAAACCTCATCATCATATACTGATAATAGCTCTTCCGGAGCACATACACTAATATTACTATCTATAAAATTTCTTCTTGTTGTATTATTATCAATAACTGCATATATTTTCAATCCCTGTTTCTTTAAGAAATCTATAGCAACGCTCGTAGCCTCTGTAATCCCAAAGAGAACCAGTTTTCTTTCTTTCAAATCACAAGTTTGAAGTAAATTTTTCAAATTTTTTTCTACAATATCGTAAAATACCCAATCTGACCCATATATATCCTTCAAGTTCTTATTCTCCTCTACTCAATTTTTTTATTTAATGCACTGAATGTATAATATTTATCATCCATAATAATATTTCTTGTTTCTTCCGGTCCACAATTAAGTAACATATCTATCACCGATAACCCCGTTTCGAATCCAGAATACACTTGTTTATATTCCGCACCATCATAATTTATATATTTATGATCTATGCCATTTTTATTAAACAATCCTATATCAACATAATTTTCACTTCCCTTATTTGACATATAAAATGTTTCACCTAATTCATGACATATATTTATTAGCAACTCATTTTTTTCACCCGAAAAATTATAATCAGTATCATATAGTAATTCTGTATCACTTTTCAATTCTTCCAAAATAAATTTAGTAATATATATATCTAAATCAGATAAATTCTCCCACTTTTCAGAATACAAATCTTTTATAAATGGAAAATATTTTTCATAATATGGTGCCTTTTGATATGCAAATTTTATTGCATTTAAATGTTGATTTCTCCAGTTATTCACATTGCTTATTTTCACATCAGAAATCAACTGTCCTTCTTTTCCTTTATTTTCTACTGGTACAGTTAAATATTTCCACCCTTCCTTTATTCTAATTCTATTTCTATTCTGCCATGAACTTTTATCAAATTGAACTTTAGTTAAAAACAAGAACTTATCACTTCTCATTATCTTTCCTATTAATCCTGGGTAAGCCCAATAATTAGGCTGATGTATTGTTAACATATTTATAAGCCTCCATGATATTATCTACTATTCTCTCAGTACCATAACCATCTACAAATTTTTTCATATTATTTGACATTTCAATTCGCAAATTCAAATTACTAGAAAGTTCTTCTATATTTTCCATTATATTTTGTATTAAATGCTTTTTGCCCACATCAATATTTCCCGCATACCTAACCATTTTTTTTTGATTGAATCCCATACAATCATATTTTTGATTATCTGAATAAGCAAAAAAAATAGTAGGAACCCCAATCTCACATAATTCATACAATGAATTTCCTGCAGCTGTTACTGCTAAATCACATTTACACATGAGATTTGATATATTACTGATGTTTTCATATAACCGAATCCTGTTATTCTCAGCATATTTGCATTTTATACATTGTTTATCTTTGTTATATATCCCAAGAACAACATGAAATGTATATTGCAAAAATTTTGTTGCAACATTCAAAAATGAAAGCAAAAAGCTTTTTTCATCACTTCCACCACACATTAACAATATATCTTTTACATTATAATTATTGGTATAATCATTATGGTCTGTGAATTCTGTCCTAAGTGGAGTAAATTGTTGTCCTAATAATAATTTTGTATTTGTATTAGCATATATAGAATAATAATCAAAAATATAATGATAAACATTATAATTTATAAGTAAATCCACATTTTTCTTACCAGTAAACTGATCCTCTATGTATACTATATGTGACAAATCATTTAACTTTCTTATATATTCATTCGTAACTAAGTAACTGTCAATAATAACTATGTCTCTTTGCCGGTTTAAAATATTCGACATTGCATCCAATTCCGTAATGGGATTTTTCCAATCACTATTTAATACAATATATTCTAATCCATAATTTTCTAATAAAATAGTCGCCTCATTATCTGCTATTAAAAATTTCACTTCATTATTTCTTCTTTTGCATTCTAATGCAATCGTTATACATCTCATAACGTGACCTGATGCTATTTCCGCATTCGCATCAGCTCTAAAATATATCATATGTATGCTTCCTTTTGTTTTACTTCTTCATTGATTTTTTTTATGTTAGGATTTTTTTCCAGATAATCAGCTATATCGTTCAAATTAAAATCATTATTATCATCTCCAATATTATCTATTATTCTAATTATCACTTCTAAATCTTCCTGTGTATCTAAAGTGAGTCTATATTTCGAATAATCCTTTGCAGATCTCATATAATACACATTATTCTTGTTTCTATATAAGTACGGTGTAACATGCTCTCTCTCATATTTTTTTTCAGCATTAAAAAAAGCATCTTCTAACAACTTCATTGAAAAGATTTCTACATCCATTCCTCTTGGATATGTTAATTTTTCACCATCGTTAGGAACATTGGTCAAAATATCACATTGAGTTCTCTCATATTCGTTTATTGCTAAATCTATTATATTAGGATCTATTAAAGGACAATCCGATGTTATCCGAATAACAGTTTGGACATTATTGTACCTAGCAGCATAGTAATATCTTGCTAATACATCTTCTTCACTTCCCCTAAAAACTTCAACACCACATTTTTTTGCAATATCCTCTATTACATCATCTCTATCAAGAGTTGTTGTTGCAACAATTATTTGATTTACCAATTTTGCTTTTTTTATTCTTTCAATTCCAAACTCTAATAGGGTTTTATCTTTTACAGAATATAATATTTTTCCTGGAAGTCTTGTAGAACCTCTTCTAGCTTGAATAATTACACTATACTTCATTTTAATCACCTTTTCTTAAAAACACCTATTATTTCTCTTCCCAATCCCATCTCTCCAAGTGTTTTAAATACCTCAAGAGTTTTATCTTCAGAAATTGAATTCATAAATAACTCTAAATCAATTCTAGATAAGTAACAGGATTTACCTACAGTTCTATTTTTTTGATAATTTGTATTTTCATTAAATAAATTCAAGTCGATAAAGGATTCACCATAGACTTCTTCACAATTAAATCCAAAAGCATCAAGTAAATTAATCAATCCATTTTTATTAAAATAATATGGATGTCCTTCCTCATCTAACCAAAATTCGTTATCTACCATTTTATTATTTAATAAATGTCTCTGCAGTACAGAATAATTGTTCGCAACCTTTATAATCAATACCCCATCGTCACATAACATGGTATTACATAAATTCAAAACTGTCTTTAGATCTAACATCATATCTAAAGACTCATCCATATTAATCACTTTATATTGCTTACCCATACAGTTCATTTCCTTTAGTTTATCAATACAATCTCCCTGAATAAAATAAGGAAGCATATCCGGATTATTTTGTTCTATTCCATATTTCGAAAAGTCTATGCCACATACATCATATCCCTGAAGATAAAAATATTTAATTGCATATCCTTCGCCACATCCTATATCTAAAAATGTCTTTTCTTTTTCCGATTTAAATGTGATATTTTTTTCAATTATTATTCTTTTTTGTCGCATTTTATAGTCAAAAAATTCCTTTTCTTTTTCGCTATATGTGTTCTCATAATTTCCTTTAGAATTTTGAAAATAACAGTTTTCAAAATCTTTTTTCATATCTTCTACAAATGGTTTATTTTTTAATTCATAAAAACCATACTTATTTAAAAAAACTTTTTCGTACATGCGCTTACCTACTCAATTATTTCCCATTTTAACGGTGTACCTTTTTTTATATCACACCTAGCTTTTTTCCCAATAATTTGATTATAATACTTTGTATGTAACCCAAATCCAGGCCTAATTGATTTGATATTATCAGAAGTAAATATTTCACCACATTTTATATCTTTGACAACAAAAAGTGATCTTGAATGTTCTCTTTCCCTTTTTTGTGCTTCTGTCAAATCAAATGTCACCTCTCCTATTGCAGCTTCTGCTATTCTAATCTGTTTGCACATCTCTTCAAACTCTTGTAACTCCATTGAAAATTCCGAATCTGGTCCCCCATCATTCCTACGTATTGTTACATGCTTTTCGATAACTTTGGCTCCCTTTGCTATTGCTGTTATTGGAACTGTATATCCCATAGAATGATCTGACAATCCTATTAGACAATTAAAAGTATTTTCTAACGCTGTTATAGTTTCAATATTCATATCTTTATATGGACTAGGATATGTAGATGTACATTTTAGTAAAATTATATTATTGTTACCTTCCTCAACACATGTCCTTAGTGCTAATTCAATATCTTTTAAATAAGCAATTCCAGTAGATATAAAAATAGGCTTCCCTAATCTCGCAATTTTTCTAATCAAAGGTATATCAGTAATTTCAAATGATGCAATTTTATAGGCCGGAACATTCATTGTTTCCAAAAAATCTACAGATGTAAAATCAAATGGTGATGAAAAACATATTAATCCTAGACTTTCAGCATATTCTTTTAATTTTGGTTGCCATTCCCATGGTGTATATGCCTTTTCATATAGTTTGTGTAATGTCATTCCATCCCAAAGTGTTCCCTGTGTAATTTGAAAATAATCATTATCACAATCTATAGTAATTGTATCTGCTGTATATGTTTGAAGTTTAATTGCATCCGCACCTGCATCTTTTACCCCTTTTATAATTGCTTTGGCTCTTTCAAAATCCATATTATGATTAGCAGACATCTCAGCTACAATAAATGTCGGAGTATATTTAGAAATCATTTTATTTCCAATTATAATTTTCTTATTCATATACGTATAATTCCCCCTTAATGCTCTTCCACATTTTTTAGTAACTCTTTCAAATCATCTACCGAAAGCCACTCTGTATTCTTACCCGAACTATACTCAAATCCTTGTTCCACCTTTTTTCCACCGGTCTGTATCTTATCTTTATCCCACCAGTCAAAATGAGGGTAAACTATAAAGTGTTTGTCATATTCATATGTAAGTAATGAATCCTCTCTTGTAACCATTATTTCATGAAGCTTCTCGCCTTCACGTATACCGACCTCAGGCATCTCACATCCCGGCAGTATAGCCTGTGCCAGATCTGTTATCTTAAATGAAGGAATCTTTGAGATAAAAGTCTCTCCTCCTTTTGCCTCTGACAATGCCTTAATCACGAGTTCTACTCCCTGTTCAAGGCTTATCCAGAATCTTGTCATCCTATAGTCTGTTATTGGAAGAGAAGTACCACCATTAGCTACTATATTTCTAAAAAATGGAATAACTGAACCTCTGCTTCCTGCTACGTTTCCGTATCTTACAATTGAAAAATTAACATCCTTTTCACCTGCATATGCATTGGCCGCAATAAAAAGCTTATCTGAAACAAGCTTAGTGCCTCCATAAAGATTAATTGGATTAACTGCTTTATCAGTTGAAAGAGCAACAACACGCTTCACACCACAATCCAGCGCAGCGTCAACTATATTCATTGCACCATTGATATTTGTCTTTACAGCCTCCATAGGATTATACTCACATGATGGAACCTGCTTTAATGCAGCAGCATGTACCACATAATCCACTCCGTCAAATGCTCTGTAAAGTCTCTCCTTATCCCTTACATCTCCTATAAAAAATCTAAGCTTGCTTGCCTGTGGATGATTCTTGTATTCATTTTGCATTACAAATTGTTTGTATTCATCTCTGGAATATATAATGATTTTCTTCGGTTCATAATGCTCTAAAACGTAGCTTACAAACTGATGTCCAAAAGAACCCGTTCCCCCGGTTACTAGAATTGTTTTACCATTTAACATTTTTGCCTCCTGCATATGACACTACTTCCTGTAGCCTTTTATATAATAATAAATCACCCGAACCTTAATGATCCGGGTGACATTACTTTTCCTATTATTTATGCCTCCATGCATCATTATCATTCGTCCTGAATTTCTTACAGATTATATCGGCATATTGCACAATAATATTAACCTATTTCTTTTAATTTCTCATTTAAATCCTTACGTGCCTTCCTAATAGCCTCCTTATATCCATTATTTGATGTTTCACAAAGCTTAATGATGCTTTTTATATCATCATTCTGTTTATCCTCTAATCGATAAGCCCCCATAGACACCTCATAAGACTCTTTTACATTGTACATATTTAATAGGCTAATATCCAATCTTCCATCCAACTTATTATTTATATCTATTATTTTCTGTATACTCTTCTTAACAAAATACAAATCACCATTTCTAAGCGCACGTTTTATCCCTTTAATTGTCTTATCAGACTCTTCTATCATGTTCTCGGTTTCATCAATCATTTTAGGTAAGTTTTTAATTTTTAAAAGTATATCATTTTTTTGTTGTTCCGTCAAAAGTCTAGGACACTTATTTATTATTCGCTGCCACTCTTTTGGTTGCAATCCGCTACAACACTCTTCTATAGTATCCTTTAGAGACTTTATTTCTGTGCCACTAATTTTAGCTCCACCTTCTGTTGCATCTATATATCTTACATCAAGATGTCTGGAAATGTATTCTTCAAACCATTTTCTATATGCATTCATATTAGTTTCAGTCAATACCCTATTTCCATATATATCTTCAACCTCAAAATATCTTTTATTGTTTATATCTATCTTATTTTCATTATCGTATGAGGCGCTAGAATGTCCTCGTCCATTCGGATATGCCAAATCCTGTCCTATTAAAACTATAGTTTTAAATCCTGATCTTACAGCAAGCGAAAATAAATTACATGCTACGGAACCACCACTTTCTATTATTCCCAACTTATAAAAATTTTCACCCATAATTTTTTTCCCAAATTCCAGACCACTCCATGAATAAAATCTCTTTCCTTTATGTATTTTAGATATTCTATAATTATAATCAATATCAACCAACATTGGAATATTCTGAACCCCTTCTATTTCAAAAAGTTCCAATGGCTTATGCGGATCAACTGAAGCAACAATATCCGGAACAATCCCCTTCTTTAACAATGGTTTAATTGCTGTATCTACAGCCATTATTACTCCTCTACCTTTTATGTTTTTCAGTTCATCTATATTTTTATCCAGTGATGGTCCTGCCGATACAATAAAGGCCGGATACTCTTCATTATCTTCCCTATTCAATTCCAGTTTTAAATCTTCAACTCCATGCTGTTTTATCATATCAATTATATTTTTCCAAAAATTATCAATATGTTCTTGATTAAAGCACAGATATGTGTTCTTCTGCATAATAATCTGTTCGCATCGTGAGTGAAACGATCTAATATACTCCAAATATTCTTTTTGCATCAAAAATTCATATTGTGGCATACAAATCAAATCCGTTAAGTAGTAATTAGATTCATCTAATAATTCATGAAACAGTTCTACCCTTGCACCGTTATTCTCTGCCCCAACAGTCAAAATAATATGCTCCTCCAGTAATAAATCTATATTCTCTTCATTTTCCACCAAAAACTTAAAATACTCGATTGAAGGCTCATGTATATAAATATAATTTTCAGGAAATGCTTCCAATAATTTTTTTATTAAAATTCCATTCCCAATTCCAAAAATGAAAATCAATGCAAACTCATTTTTATTAGCATTAAGATTTTCCATAATTATTTGTGATTCGCGATTGCAATCATATCTACTATTTAAATAATACTTATGTCCATTTTTTTCTATAGCATATATATTTTCACCCATAAATGATTTATCTTTATATATTTTTACTTCATTATCTTCTTTGTTAAGCGCTTTTTCTATATATGGATGCTTTTCTATTAATCTCTGATACTTATAATTATTATATTTGTCCATATTTTTCCACCAACTCTCCATATATTTTCAAGCTTTCAATTATTTCATACTGTAGGATATCAGCAATTTGAACCTGATCTCCGAAAGATATCCCATCTGATAATCTTTTAATTTGATCTAGCACTATGTTCACTGCTATATTCTCTCCAAATTTATTATATGTTTCAATTTTAGATACGAAATTTCCGATGCATGTCTGAACTATACCTACTATCTCATTTATTTTTGACATTCCCTTGCTATAATCCAAATATAATAATTTTACATAATCTTGAATATCATTAATAGCCTTATCTATTTCTGTGTTCATATAATAATTCTCCTAATATGTAATAAAGCCGCTCTTTAAGAGCGGCTTTATAAACATTAATTTTTGTACAAATCTTATTACTGAATAAGTGAAAGTACACCCTGTGTCTGGCTGTTTGCTTGAGCAAGCATTGACTGACCAGCCTGCTGGATGATAGAAGTAGCAGAGTACTGTACCATCTCTGACGCCATATCTGTATCACGAATACGTGACTCAGCTGTCTGTGTATTCTCAGCAACATTATCAAGGTTATTAACAGTATGCTCAAGACGATTCTGAAGCGCACCGAGGCTAGATCTCTGTTTAGAAACCTTCTCAATAGCTTTTTGAACTGCTGACATAGCTTTTCCTGCGTCTGCAAATGTTGAAACACAAAGAGCATCAACAGAAAGAGCTGCTGCATTCATTGTGTCTATATCAATAGCAATTTTCTGTCCATTCAAAGCTCCCACCTGAAGATTCTTGCTAGAAAATGTACCATCTAAAAGGTTCTGTGTATTGAACTGGGTTGTAGAGGCAATACGAGAAACCTCTGATGTTAATGCATTAATCTCACTCTGGATAGCGTTTCTATCTACTGTAGTATTTGTATCGTTAGCTGCCTGAGTTGCAAGTTCATTCATTCTCTGAAGAATAGAATGAGCCTCATTTAATGCTCCTTCAGCTGTCTGAATAGCAGAGATACCATCCTGAGCGTTTGAAGAAGCTTTGTTAAGTCCTCTAATCTGGCTTCTCATCTTCTCTGAAATTGAGAGACCTGCTGCATCATCTGCTGCACGATTGATTCTGTAACCAGAAGATAACTTCTCTGTTGATTTGCTAAGCACGTTTGTGCTGATTCCTAACTGTCTGTTTGCGTTTGACGCAGCCATATTGTGCTGTACTACCATATTTGTTTCCTCCTTGAATTAAATGAAGCGTCCATGCTTCAATCTGTTTGATCATTGTAGTTCACCGCCCGACCGTACGCTTCGTTTGGCTTGCTACCAAGTAATACTTTGCTTACTTGATATATATATCGGACGAGTGTTTCGATACTTTATACCTGTTTTAAATTTTTTTAAATTTTCTTTTGACGCATTGATTTTACAGCATTTGTCAACTTCATCCACCCATTTTCACTTTTTATTATCCATGAACTGTGGATCTACATATCCGGTCTTTGTCATTGACTGATAATATTTGCTGGCCACATTTGCGCCCTTTCGCACTTGTCTGGCCTGTTTTTTTATTCCGTTGAATTTGTTTGTCATAAGGGCTTTGTTTCTGGCTTCCTGGCTTTGGATTTTCACGCTCTTGTCTGTGATTTTACGGATATGGTCCTGCATGATGCCGATTTCTTCTTTGTATGTCTCTTTGTTGCCTTCAAGCTCTTCTTTTACTCGCTCAAAGAGCTTTTCAAAGCCACTGTCCAGGTTGTCTAGCTGCTCTATGAGCTTTGATTTCTGCTCTACAACGTCATCAAAATCGTCCGGTGTGAGGTTTGGGTCTTCAAGCTGGTTTTTCTGTACCGTGTCAAGCTCTATTATTTTGTCAAGTACCTGTTCTTTTTTCTCCAGGCTTTGTATCATTATTGCGATGTATGTCTGTTCCATGGTGTTCTCCTTTCAAAAAGGCTATTGCCCAGCTCCATAACTTTGCAATAGCCTTTTTGTCTTTTATCGTTATTATTTTTTATTTTACGACACGCCTACCTTGCTTCCGTTGCAAGTGACACGCATGACCTCTTTCCATGCATCTCTCATAGTACGCAGGTGCTCAAGCACTTCATCGAGTATCTTTGTATCTTTCTTGATATTGGCCTCAACCAGTCTCTGCATGAGATATGTATATACCTTGTCGAAATCCTTTGCCACCGGGTATTTGTGATTCAGGGTGGCCTGAAATTCTTCGATGATTGCCTCTACCTTTTTGATATTATCGTGTGCTTTCTGTATGTCATTTTTCTCTATAGCCATCTCTGCTATGTTGCAGAACTTGATGGCTGCCTCGTAGAGCATGAGTGTCAGCTCCGCTGGCGATGCTGTCTGAACCTTGCTGTTTGCATATACTGCGTATCCTTTGCTTTGTAACATTTGTTACCTCCCTGATTTCGCACGTTTACTGTTTACTGAAATGTACATATTCAATATATTTCACACATTCTGACTCATGTATGGTTATTCTTTATGAGAAATAGCTGCTGAGTGAGCTCTGTGTACTGTTGAGCTTGGCGAGCGAGCTCTCCATTGCGGAGAACTTTTTATAGTAATATTCTTCCTTGTCTGATATCTTTGTCTCCCACTCCTTGATAAGCTTTGTGTAATTACTGTACTCTGTGCTCATCTGCTTGTCGTTGTATATGGTAAACGCTGAGCTCAGTGATGTTGATGACATCTTATCTCCGATTGCATTGTAGAGGTTGTTGGAGATTTGCTGCATAAATGTCATTACACTGTCAGGGTCATTATTGATTGCCGCCATGAGCTTATCTGTGTTGCCTGAGGTGTTGGTGTCATCCTCATCTCCGTCGATATGGTATGCGTTCTGCTCATTGTCTGCAGCATTGAGGTAGCCAAGCGTATGGATTCCGAAGCTTGAGAATGAGTATTTTTTGCCGTTTATCTCCACTGCTGATGACATGGCTGACTGCATGGCTGTCATTACGCCGCTGAGGGTTGTATCGTTTTTGAGCAATGAATCCTTGATTTTCTGCTCCCACTTCTCAATCTCTTTGTCGGACATTTTTTCCTTTTCATCATCTGTCAGCGGCTCATAGCTGCCTGCTGATGCTGCGTTGTAGAGCTTGGTCATCTCGTTTATGACGTTGTTGTACTCTGTCAGGAAGTCCTTTATCTTGTCATAAATGCCCTGTGTATCCGTGGCTGTGGTGATGCTGATTTCATCATTGCCGGAGGTCTTTGAGAGTGCTGTAATGTTCAGTCCATTGATGTTGAAGCTGTTGCTGGCTCCGGTGTATTTCACGCCATTTAACTCAATTTCGGCGTCTTTTCCGTCTATCTTGCTGGCATCGGTATTGTACTGTGCACTTGATGACAGGTCATACGCTGCATCCACTTCAGCTACCAGCTTTGAAAGGGCTGCTTTGTACTCCTCTGAGTTTGTGTCCTTTATTGCTGCAAGATCCTTTACGATGCTGTTTTTGTCTACGGTCTCCTGTGCTGTCTGTGCTGCTGTTGTGAGCGCTGACACTCTGCCTGCGTAGCTGTTATCTACTGCATCACTGCCTGATGCATAGGCGCCGGTTCCTGATATAAGTGCCTGCACTCCGGCTTTTCCGCCGTTGTCCGCATACGCACTATGGACAGCCTCTGTGAGCTTGCTTATGGTGTAATCATCATCCTTTTTCAGCACTGTATCCTCTGATGATTCAAAGGCTGTGACTGTTGACAGGTTTGCTGTGTATGTGTTCAGATCAGCCTCTGATATACCATTTGTTAGAGCTGTATAGGCTGTGTTTGCAGCCTCCGCATTTGTAAGCGACGCTCCCTTGGATGTGTAATCTGCCTTTGATGTGATTGTTATGCCGTTTTTTGAATCATCCGGTTCACCGTCTGCATAATATTTGCCGTCCGCGCGCTTGGTATATACTTTTCCGCCTGCATCCCGAAGCTTTTCATCAGTGTCTCCGACCTTTGTGTATGACACTTCCTTGGCGTCATCGCCCTCGCCGGTTGTGGATGTGTATGATATTTTTTCTGTAACCTCATGATATGCCACGTTTTTGGTCAGCTTTGCTGTATCTCCGCTGTATTTATCTGTTTCATCAGCTACGTTGATATAATTGCCGTCGGAATCTTTCTTGTATGTTTTGCCGTCTGCCGTATATGTCTCTTCTGCTGAGATGTACTTGCCGTCTGCTGATTTGTATACCGCATTGCCCTTTGCGTCTTTTGCAGTTGTCAGACTATATGTGGTGTAGCTGTCATCACTGTTTTTCATTATGACGGCTGAATCCCTTCCTGAGCCAAGCTTTGCAAGTATTTCAAGCTTTGTCTTGTCTGCACTGCTGTGTGCTGCATAAAAGTCCTGAACATCCGCATAAGCATTGCCATATGTTATGGCATTGAGCAGGTTGCTGCTCTGTGCATTGTACTTTGCAACATTGTCTGCTGCTGTGACATATGCGTTTCTGGCGTCTTCTATATTCTGCTGTGTGCTTCCGTTGTTTTTACCGGACAGGCCTGCGTACTCTCCATATGGGTTTGGTCTGGTTCCGTCTGCCGATGCTCCCACTGCGATTCCGAGCTTATAGAGTGCGCTCGCTCCTGCGGCATTTGCTCCTGTGAGTGTGAAGTCATTCTCTACACCTGTGTCCTTTGAGCTTATGTAAAAACGCTTGTAGTTGCTGTCATAGCTGGCATTAAGTCCTGTCTCCTTGAGCTGCTTCTCCACGTCTGACATTGTGGATGTCGCGCTCAGCGTGATAGTCTTTGTGGTGCCGCCTGTATTTACATTTATCTGTGCATCTCCACCTGTATAGCCAAGCTGAGCCAGTGTGGTCTTTGAACTTGAGGCATTTATCTGTGCTCCTGTGAGCGAGCCTGCCTTTGCGGTCTCCTTTATTTTAAGCGACTGCGTGCCATTTGGAGCTGTTGATGATGCTGTAACTGTGGCCTTTGTCGTGTCTGAAACCGATGTCTTTTTAAGGTTGTAGGCACTTGAAAATCGCAGGTTTGATATATTACTGTACATACTGTACACCTTGGTATTCAGTGACTTCCAGGATTCCTGCTTCCAGCCAAGCTTTGTCTGTGCTTTTTCATATTTTTCTTTCTTGGTTGTATAGCCTGATACAAGTGCTTTGACAATTGAATCCGTATCGAGGCCCGAATTCATTCCCGATAATCTGATTGCCATGATGTCCTCCTATCTCTTCTCATCTACCATAAGTCCTGCCATCTCCCAGACCTTCGCTATCATGTCGAGTGTCTTCTCCGGCGGGAACTCTTTGATGACTTCTTTTGTCTTTTTGTCTATTATCTTTATTGTGATGCGGTTGGTCTTTTCATGGATGCCGAACACTGCCTCTGACTGGTCGTCTACGGCTCTTTTGTTGATGTCATCCACGGCCTTTTTAAGCTGCATGTTTTTCTCATTCTGCTTTTGTGCAGCAGCCTGTGCCTGTCCCTGCGCTCCGGCATCACCGGCTGAATCACCGCTTGCTTCCTTCGTATTCATCGCCTGAATATTCCTTGCGATGCTGTCAGACACGACCTGATTGTCCGCACTGGACACCTCTGTCCTTCCCTGTGCCTGTTCCTTTATCTGTGCAGTTGATGTACTTCCCTGATAGACCATTCCTGCACCCTTGATTGCCTCTATTGCCATCTATAACACCTCCGTGTGAAAATATGTTGCAATTGACTGTTGTTCTTACCCTATTCTAAGGAATATATCGGATGAATTGCGGGAAAGTTTATAGCTTTCTTCTCTTTTTAAGTATAAAGAGATTTTGAAAAATCCCGGCCCACATCGGGATACTTAACTTTATCCTATGACGTGAGCCGGGATGGCTTGTCTCTTTATTCTTTTTGTGTTTTAGTCTTAATGCTCCAGATTTGCAAACTTCGTGTACTCAGGCAGCCATGCAAGGTTTACG